>JAANMY010000153.1_pt1 | contig 95568 bp, 80 predicted proteins | sample 7279691 | NCBI WGS metagenome assembly JAANMY01 (sample SAMN14094543, study PRJNA606508) | bioreactor metagenome | isolation source: A lab-scale SPAN reactor treating ammonium-rich wastewater day 388 | place: Ireland: Galway | collected 2018-02-07 | reverse complement strand
TCCAGCACAGTGACACTGGCCAGCACATCTTGCTCAGGTGTCGCAGTGCGGTTGGCGTAAATACTAATATGTTCGATATTTTCAGCCGTAGCTGAAAAATTCCCCTGCCGATGGAAGGGTGTTTTACGGCTTGGCCAGCGTGGCCTTGAGCTGGTAGAGCGCCTCCAGCGCCTCGCGCGGGCTGAGGGCATCGGGGTTGATTTGGGCCAGCAGCGCCTCGGTGGCGCTGGGGGTGGGCAGGTCGGCCGCGGGCGGGGGCGCAAACAAATCCACCTGCGCATCGCCTGCGCTGGCGCGTTCTTCCAGCGCGGCCAGCGCATGGCGGGCGTGGTGCAGCACGCTGGCCGGGATGCCCGCCAGCTTGGCCACCTGCACGCCGTAGCTGCGGCTGGCCGGGCCGGGCTGGATTTCGTGCAGAAAGACGATGTCGTGGCCATTTTCGGCGGCGGCCACGTGCATGTTGATGGCGGCGCGGGCCTGGGCGGGCAGCTCGGTCAGTTCAAAGTAGTGCGTGGCAAACAGCGTGAAGGCCTGCACCTTGTCGTGCAGATGGCGCGCAATGCCACTGGCCAGGGCCAGCCCGTCAAAGGTGGAGGTGCCCCGGCCAATTTCGTCCATCAGCACCAAGCTGTGCGCGGTGGCACTGTGCAAAATTTGCGCCGCCTCGGTCATCTCCAGCATAAAGGTCGATTGCGCGTTGGCCAGATCATCGGCCGCGCCAATGCGGGTGTGGATGGCATCAATCGGCCCCAGGCGGCAGGCGCGGGCCGGCACGTAGCTGCCCATGCTGGCCAGCAGCACGATCAGCGCCACCTGGCGCATGTAGGTCGATTTACCGCCCATGTTCGGCCCGGTAACGATGTGCAGGCGCTGGCGCGGGTTCAAATCGGTGCTGTTGGGGATGAAGGTGGCGTTGGCCGTTTGCGCCAGGCGTTCCTCCACCACCGGGTGGCGGCCCTGGTCAATCTCGATGCAGGGCTGGGGCGTAAAACTGGGGGCGCACCAGTTCAAGGTGAGTGAGCGCTCGGCCAGGCAGCACAGCACATCCAGCGCCGCAATCGCCTGGGCCACGCGGGTGAGCGGCGGGATGAAGGCTTGCAGCTGGTCCAGCAGCTGTTCGTACAGCCACTTCTCGCGCTGCAGGGCACGCTCCTGGGCGGACAGGGCCTTGTCCTCAAAGGCTTTGAGCTCCGGGGTGATGAAGCGCTCGGCATTCTTTAGCGTCTGGCGGCGCTGGTAGCGCGCGGGCACCAGGTCACGGTAGCTATTGGTCACCTCAATGTAAAAACCATGCACGCGGTTGAACTGCACGCGCAGGTTGGGGATGTCGGTCAGCAGCTTTTCCCGGGCTTCCAGCTCCAGCAAAAAATCATCGCAGTTGGTCTGGATGGCGCGCAGCTCGTCCAGCTCGGCATCAAAGCCGCTGGCAATCACGCCGCCATCGCGCACCAGTGCGGCCGGTTCGGGCAGCAGGGCGCGCTGCAGCAGATCGGCGCAGCCTGCGGGCGGTTGCAAGTCGCGAAAAATTTCAATCAAATAAGGCGATTGCACAGGAGGTGTCTGCGCTAACAGCTCTGCTTTTTGAAGTGTTTGCGCCAGCGCCACCAGCTCGCGCGGGCGCACCTGGCGCAAGGCCGTGCGGGCGGTGATGCGCTCCACATCGCTCACGCCCTTCAGGTGCTGGTGCAGCACCTGCCACGGGGCGCTGCTGGCCGCCGCCGGGTCGCCACGCAGCACGCCAATGGCCTGCAGCCGCGCCTGCGCCGGGGCACGGTCGCGCGGCGGCTCCAGCAGCCAGGTTTTCAGCAGGCGGCTGCCCATGCCGCTCATGCAGGTGTCGAGCAAAGAAAACAGCGTCGGACTGTCCTCGCCGCGCAGCGTTTGCACCAGCTCTAAGTTGCGCCGCGTGCTGCTGGGCAGGCGCATCAGCGCATCGCTTTGCTGCACTTGCAGGCTGTGGATGTGGGGCAAATTGCGCCCCTGGGTGTGCTCGGCATAACTGAGCAGCGCCGCGCTGGCGGCGTGCGCCAGGGGCAGGTCTTGCGCCTCCCAGGCGTGCAGGCTGCTGCTGCCGAGCAACTCCAGCAATTTGCTGTGGCCCAGCCCCGCGTCAAACTGCCAATCCGGGCGCGGGGCCAGCGGGCAGCCAATGTGCCCGCTGTGGCGCAAGTCGTGCAAGGCGTGCTCAAACCGCTGCGTCACCCCCGCGCTGTACAGCACCTCGCTGGGGGCAATGCGGGCCAGGGTTTCGGCCAGCTCCGCCTGGGCGCATTCGGCCAGGTGAATGCGCCCCTGCGTCACACTCATCCACGCCAGCCCCACGCGCTGGCGGCCCCCGCTGTGCAGGGCCAGCAGCATGGCCTCGCTCTTGTCTGACAGCAGCGCCGTATCGGTCAGCGTGCCGGGCGTGACCACGCGCACCACCTTGCGCTCCACCGGCCCCTTGCCCACGCCCACCTCGCCCACCTGCTCGCAAATCGCCACCGACTCGCCCAGCTTGATCAGGCGGGCCAGGTAATTTTCCAGGGCATGAAACGGCACCCCCGCCATGCTCACCGCAAACCCCGCCGACTGCCCGCGCGTGGTCAGCGTGATGTCCAGCAGGCGCACGGCTTTTTCGGCATCGTCCCAGAACAGCTCGTAAAAATCGCCCATGCGGTAGAGCACCAGGGTGTCCGGGTAGTCTTTTTTGATAGCAAGGTATTGCGCCATCATGGGCGTGTGCTGCTCTAAAGGCGTGGTGTAGGGGGAGGGGGCAGCAGCAGAAACGCAGGCGGGGGAGGCAGAAACGGTCAAAACAGGCTCTTCTAGGCAGGGTGCAAAGCGGCGTAGTGTAAAAAAAGCCGCAAGGGCTGTGTGCGCTTGCGGCTTGTGGCTTGCGGGGTGGCACGCGGTCAGGCTAGCCCATGGCTTTGAATTTGCCTTGTTGCACCGCTTCGCGCAGCACTTCATTCAGGCGGGTTTGCCAGCCCTTGCCGCTGTCCTTGATGGCGTGCAGCACGTCGGCATCAATGCGGGTGGTGATGGGGGCCTTGGGCTGCTGCACCGGTGGGCGGCCCCGGCGGCGCAGGGGCTGCAGCTTGGCAGCCAGTTCTGCAGTTATTTCCACAGTGTCTGGGTCAGCGGCAATGCCACGGTTGATGGCCGCATCCTCTGCATCTGTGGGGAGGATGAGGCCCGATTTAGTCCGATTGGCTTGCTTGGTCATAGTGCTTGATCTCCCGCTTGTTGGCCTTGCGCAGACTGATGATGCGCATGGTGTCGCCACGCTGCACGAACACCACGACATACAGGCGCTGTGCAATGACGGCATAGCCCACTTCACGCACTTCGCCGTAGTCGGCGCGATCATCGACAAAACAGAGCACGTCTGGCCATTGGATGGCACTTGCCAGGGCCAGCGATACACCATGCTTGGCCTGGTTGGCAGCATCTTTCTGGGCATCGTATTCTGTTTGCATGCTTTTTATTGTAAGTACATTTATTAAGGCAAGCTTTATGGTGCATGGCCTTGAACAGATACAAAAACCGAGGCAGCGGGGCGTACAGAGTGAAAAAAGCCCCTTTCGGGGCTTCAATGAATCTTAAAAAACCTTGAAATGGCGGAAGGCAGCAGGAGTCGAACCTACCTGGGAGTGGCTGACACCCCCTACCGGGTTTGAAGCCCGGCCGCACCACCGGGTGCGCTTGCCTTCCTCAGTGCCCGCTGTGCTGGGGCAAAGCGGCGATTGTAGTGGCTGTGGCGGGCCATATTTTTGGGGTTTTACCCCTGCCAGTGGGCACCGGGGCGCAGGGTGTGGGCATCGCCCACGCGGCGGGTCAGGCCCAGGCGGTTGAAGCATTCCATGATTTGGATGGCGCGTTTACGACCCAGGCCGGTGGCATCGCGAAAGTCTCGGGCAATCACTTGGCCCTGGGCGTTTTGCGTGGCCAGTTCGGTGATGAGGGCGGCCAGGGCGTTCATGTGCTCTTGGGCGTAGAACAGGTCTTTGACGACCTGGAACAGCACCCCTTGGCGGGCCAGCTTGCGCAGTAGCTGGCGCACTAGCTCTTCTTTTTGCCCGGTGTCCTGGGCCAGATCACGCACCCAAGGCGGGTCGAACCGGCCTGCGGCAATGCGCGGCAGCAGTTGTTCGGCCAGGGCGGTTTCCTGCTCGGTGAGCTGCACGCGGTGGCTGGGCAGGCGCAGCCAGGCCCCTTCGGCCTGCAATTGATCGGTGGCGCTGAGCTGGGCCACCAGGGCTTGCCACAGTGCTTGGTGCTGGCTGCCGGTGTGGGCCGCGCCGGGCCAGACCATGCGCTGTAGGCGGGCGTTGTGCGCGCCGGGTTCGTCGGGCTGCTGCTGGTGAAATTGCGCCAGGGCCTCAAGCAACTGGGTTTGCAGGGCCTGCCAGTTGTCCGGGTGCAGCAGCAGGGTGTCGCTCTGGGGCAGGGGGATGCGTTGCAGGTCTGGGGGCACGGGCGGCTGGTGCTGGCCGCACAGGCGTTGCAGGTGCGACAGGGGCAGGCCAAAGCGGGCCTGGGCCAGCAGGGGGCCGGTGTCGCCAGCGGCCAGCCAGTGCTCCAGGGCCTGCCAGGTGGCTTGGCGCTGGGGGCTGCGGCGTTTGCGGGCGGGGGCATCGGGGTCAAGCACCATGGCCCCGCCCAGGGTGCGGCTGGCCTGGGCGTTGCGCACGATGACGCGGTCGCCCGGCAGGGCAAAGACGGGCGCATCCAGCACCAGCTGGGCGTAGCCTTCGTGCCCCGGTTGCAAGGGGCCCGCGCTGGGGTCGCCCAGGGGCAGGACGTGGCCGGTGCAGTGCTGGGTGCCCAGGTGCAGGTGGACGGCGGTCCAGCCAGTCAGCGGGGTGTTTTCGGCCAGCCAGTGCAGGCGCACATCCAGGCGGGTACTGGCGCTGAGCAGTTCGGGCTGGGCCAGCCAGTCGCCCCGGGCAATGTCTTGCGGGTGCAGGCCCGCCAGATTCAGCGCCACGCGCTGGCCGGCGCTGCCGCTGGGGCTGGCGCGGTTTTGTGCGTGCAGGCTGCGCACGCGCACGCTGCGCCCGCTGCCCGAGTGGGTCAGGCTGTCGCCCACGCTGACCTGCCCGCCAAAGACGGTGCCGGTGACGATGGTGCCCTGCCCGGTGAGGCTAAAAGCTCGGTCCACCGCCAGGCGAAACAGCCCCATGCTGCTGCGGGCCGCATGGTGTTGCGCCTGTGCCAGCAAATGCTGGCGCAGGGCCCAGGTGCCGGGGTCGTCTGGCTGGGCAGCGGCGGTGGCAAACAGCGGGGCATCGGCCATGGCGGTGACGCTGAGGATGGCGCGGACTTCTTCCTGCACCTGGGCCACCCGCTCCGGCGGCACGCAGTCGGCCTTGGTGATGGCCACGCTGGCGCTGCGGATGCCCAGCAGTTGCAGGATTTGCACGTGCTCCAGTGTTTGCGGCATCACGCCATCGTCGGCCGCTACGACCAGCAGGGCGTGGTCGATGCCCACGGCGCCGGCGGCCATGGTGTGGATGAATTTTTCGTGGCCGGGCACGTCGATGATGCCCAGCACCTGCCCATCGGGCAGCGGCAGGTAGGCGTAGCCCAGCTCGATGGTGATGCCGCGCTCTTGCTCTTGTTTGAGCCGGTCGGTGTTGGTGCCGGTCAGCGCGCGCACCAGGGTGGTTTTGCCGTGGTCGATGTGCCCGGCGGTGCCGATGATCATGGGGAGGAAATATTCAATAAAAAATAGCTGGTTCCGCTTTTAAATAAAGGGTTTTAAGGCTAAAAATACTATAAAACCATTGTCAATAAAGCGGTGGCAGCTATGTTTGTGCAGGTATCGAGGGCAGCTGTGCAACGAACTCGTCTTGCTCGGCCGCTTCCAGGCAGCGTAAATCCAGCCACAGTGCTCCCTCCTGGGCACGGCCAATGACCGGGCGCGGCAGGCGGCGCAGGCGCTCTTGCAACTGGGTAACACTGGCGGTTTTGCTGGCTGGGCGCAGCTGCAGGCCAAAGCTGTCCAGGCTGTCCACGGGCAAAGCGCCGCTGCCAATTTGGCTGCGCATGGGGCTGGGGGTGACCTGCCAATCGCTGCCCAGGGCGGCTTGCAGCAGCGGGGCCAGTGCGTGGGCCTGGGCCTGCATGGCGCTGGCTGGGCGGGTGAACAGGCGCAGCGTGGTCAGGCGCTGGGCCAGGGTTTCGGGGTGCTGGTACAGGCGCAGCGTGGCCTCTAACGCGGCCAGGGTGAGCTTGCCCACGCGCAGGGCGCGCTTCAAGGGGTGGCGCTTGATGCGGGCGATCAAGTCCTTGCGCCCGACGATGAGGCCCGCCTGCGGCCCGCCCAGCAGTTTGTCGCCGCTAAACGTCACCACGTCGGCCCCGCTGGCAATGGTGTGGGCCACGGTCACTTCGGGCGGCAAGCCGTAGGCGGCCATATCAACCAGGGTGCCGCTGCCCAAATCCACCACCATGGGCAGGCTGGCAGCGTGGGCCAGGGCGGCCACATCGGCATCGGCCACGCTGGTGGTAAAGCCCTGGATGGCGTAGTTGCTGGTGTGGACCTTCATCAGCAAGGCGGTGTGCTCGCTGATGGCCCGCGTGTAGTCGTGGGCGTGGGTGCGGTTGGTGGTGCCCACCTCGACCAGGCGGCAGCCGGCCTGGGCCATGATGTCCGGGATGCGAAACGCACCGCCAATTTCCACCAGCTCGCCGCGCGAAACCACCACTTCGCCCCCGGCGGCCAGTGCGCCCAGGGTGAGCAGCACGGCAGCGGCGTTGTTGTTCACGATGGTGGCGGCCTCGGCCCCGGTGAGCTGGCAGATCAGGTCGGTTACCAGGTCATCGCGGTCGCCCCGGCCCCCGTCCTCCAGGTCGTATTCCAGGTTCATCGGGCAGGTCAGCGCCTGGGCCACGCGCTCCACCACCTCCTGCGGCAGCAGGGCGCGGCCCAGGTTGGTGTGCAGCACGGTGCCGGTGAGGTTGAACACGGGTTTCAGGCGCGGCGCGTGGCGGCGCTCTAGCGCTTGCTGCACCTGGGCGGCGATGGCCGCTGGGGCGGTGTGCGCGGCGCTGAGCGTGCCACTGCGCAGCTGCGCACGCAGGGCATCGAGCACCTGGCGCAGCGCCGCCGTGGCGCTGCTGCGGCCATAGTCGGCCAGCAGTGGGGCCAAGGTGGCATCGCGCAGCAGGGCATCAACGGAAGGGATGCGGGGCGAGGGGGTCATGGGCTGCGGCAAAGGGGGTAGAAATCAAGGGGCGGGGAAGGGGTCGATCAGGCCGTCCGCGTCGCCGGTGTCGGCCTGCTCCTGGGCCACGGCCACGTACAGCAGCGGGTTGGCGCTGGCGCGTTGAAAGCGCGTTTCGCTCATCAGCAAGTCCAGCATCAGGCTGGCCAGGTCGTCGGCCAGCGGTTCGGCCAGCGGGTCTTTCTCTTGATTGACGATTTTGCGGTAGCTGCCGCAGGCGGTGCAGGTTTCGGCCTGCACCACGCCTTGGTCGCCTTCGATGGTTTGGTATTGAATGCCCTGGGTGCTTTCGCAGTGCGAGCATTTGACGCGCACCATGTGCCAGTCGGTGCCGCAGCCGCCGCAGTGCAGGTAGCGGTGGCCGCTGGCCTGCCCGCCGATGCGGATGACGCTGGCCACCGGTTCGCTGGCGCAGACGGGGCAGACGGTGGCCGGCTGCATGAGCGGCATGTCGGCCTCGTGCAAGGTGGCAGCCAGTTGCGCCAGGCGCACTTGCAGCGCGGCCATGATGAAGGGGGCCATGCCGATGTAGCGGGCCGCCAGGTCTTTGTTGAGCAGCTGCCGGGCAATGGTGTTGCGCTCGTCGCTGGGCAGTTGGCGCAGTTCGGCAATCAGGGGCTGCAATGCTGGGGGCAGGCCGGTGGTCTGGCTGGCCAGGGTGTTCAGGATGTGCTCCAGCGCCTGCTGCCAGTCGTGCAGGCCGGTGTCCAGTTGCTCGGCTGCGGCAAACAGCGGCATGCCGTGCGCCTGGGCGCGTTGCATGGCGCTGCGCTCGACGGCGGGCGGGGGCAGCGCCTGGGCCGCCTGGTGCTGGGCGCTGACGATGTGGGCGGCAAATTCCAGGTAATCGGCAATCGGGTTGCCGCTGGCCAGTTGGCGCAAGCGGGCGGCGCGTTCAAGAAACAGGCTGCCGATGTGCGGTGGCAGCACGCGCGGGAAGGTGGTGTTGTCCAGCGCCTCGATCTCGCCGGGTTGCAGGATGCGTCGTGACATAAAACATCTTCCTCAAAATAAAGACCGCCGACTTGCTCTTGTTTAGAGAGCTGTCGGCGGTTGTTTGGTAAGCCTTAACGGCTGTTTTTAAGCTTAATCATTGTCGCCGGTAACCTTGCGGTACCAGCCCCGGTGGTGCTGTTTGGCCCAGGCGCGGGTGACGGTGCCGTACATCATGGCGCGGATGGTGCCGCGCGTCCAAATGGCGGCATAGACGTGCATGACGATCAGCCCGATCATGGCCACGGCAGCGATGGCATGCACCACCGAGGCCAGGCGCACGATGTCCACCGCCGGTGTCCACCAGGCACGCCACATGAACACGCCGCTGACGGTGATGGCCGCCATGCTGATGACCAACCCCCAGAACAGCAGTTTTTGGCCGCCGTTGTACTTGCCCTGCTCGGGCATGTTGTGGTCGTCGCCGTCGATCATCTTGTCCACGTTTTTCAGCCACTCGTAGTCGCGCGGCTCCATGATGTTGAGCTTGGCAAAGCGCAGCGCCATGACCACAAAGCTCAGTGCCATCACCACCCCGATGTAGGGGTGCAGGATGCGCGTCCAGGCCCCGCCGCCAAACAGCTGCGTCAGCGGAAAGAGCGCCGGGTGAAAGAACGCCAGCCCCGACAGCGCCAGCAGGATGAAGCAGATGCCCACCACCCAGTGGTTGGCCCGTTCCGATGCGTTGTAGCGCACCAAATCACGCGGGTTGCGAATCATGGCTGGGTCTCCTTTTCAGCAGCTTGCTGGTCTTTGCGCTCCATTTCATCCTCCAGCTCCTTCGATACCTCGTTGGGGCCTTTGGTGATGTAGTGGAACAGGCTGCCCACGGCAGCAGCGCCCAGGGCGGCCATGGCCAGGGGTTTGGCCACGCCTTTCCACAGCGCCACCATGGGGCTGATCTTGGGATCGTCGGGCAGGCCCTTGTACAGCGAAGGCTTGTCCGCGTGGTGCAGCACATACATGACGTGCGTGCCGCCCACCCCTTGCGGGTCGTACAGGCCGGCGTTGGCGTAGCCACGGCTTTGCAGGTCGCCGATGCGCCGCTCGGCCTGGCTGTGCATGGCCTCCTTGGTGCCGAACATGATGGCCCCGGTCGGACAGGTTTTGACGCAGGCCGGCTCGCGCCCCACGGCCACGCGGTCAGAGCACAAGGTGCACTTGTACGCCTTGTTGTCCTTTTTGGAGATGCGCGGCACGTTGAACGGGCAGCCCGTCACGCAGTAACCGCAGCCAATGCACTGGTCTTGCTGGAAGTCCACGATGCCGTTGGCGTACTGCACGATCGCGCCGGGCGAGGGGCAGGCTTTCAGGCAGCCGGGGTCTTCGCAGTGCATGCAGCCATCCTTGCGGATGAGCCACTCCAGGTTGCCGGTGGCCTCGTTCTCGTACTCGGCAAAGCGCATCACGGTCCAGGACTGATCGGTCAGATCGGTCGGGTTGTCGTACACGCCCGCAGCCAGGGTGCCGATCTCGTCGCGCAGATCGTTCCACTCCATGCAGGCGGTTTGGCAGGCCTTGCAGCCGATGCACTTGGAAACGTCGATCAGCTTGGCGACCTCGCCCCCGTGCGCCCCCCGCGCACTGGGCGCGGGGGTGGTGGTGGCCGAACGGCGCTTGATATCTAAAGACATGGTCGAAGACATTGCTCTTTACTCCTTTACACCTTTTCGACCTTCACGAGGAAGGTCTTGGATTCGGGGGTGAAGCTGTTGCCATCGCCCACAGATGCCGTCAAGTTGTTGGCCATGTGCCCCTTGCGCCCCTGGGAGACAAAGCCCCAGTGGATGGGCACGCCCACGTGGTGGATGGTCTTGCCGTCGATCTGCATGGGCTTCATGCGCTTGGTCACGACCGCCGCCGCCTTGACAAAGCCGCGCTTGGAGCTGACCTTGACCTGTTGGCCCGTTTCGATGCCCAGCTCTTTGGCCAGTGCCTCGCCAATTTCCACAAACTGCTCCGGCTGCACGATGTTGTTCAGGTGCACGTGCTTGGTCCAGTAGTGGAAGTGCTCGGTCAGGCGGTAGCTGGTGCCCACGTGCGGGAACTCCTTCGGGTCGCCCGCCGTGCCCTTGGCCGACTCCAGAATCCGCGCGGCCGGGCTGATGACGGCCAGCTCGTTCTTCGGGTACATCGGGTTGTAGCCCAGCGGGTTGTCAAAGGCCTCGTAGTGGGTCGGGAACGGCCCTTCGTTCATGCCCTTGCGGGAGAAGAAGCGCGCCACCCCTTCGGGGTTCATGATGAAGGGGTTCACCGTTTCGGGATCAAGCGTGGGGCCCACGTCCGGCACGTCTGCGCCCACCCAGCGGCTGCCGTTCCACTGCACCAGCACGCGGTCCGGGTCAAAGGGCTTGCCCTGGCGGTCGCACGAGGCGCGGTTGTACAGCACGCGGCGGTTGGCTGGCCAGGCCCAGGCCCAGTTCAGCGTGTTGCCAATGCCAGTGGGGTCGCTGTTGTCGCGCCGGGCCATCTGGTTGCCGGACGAGGTCCAGCAGCCCGACCAGATCCAGCAGCCGCCCAAGGTGGAACCATCGGCCCGCATCTCGCCAAAGCCGGCCAGTTGCTCGCCCGCCTTGCGGATGACTTTGCCCTCGGCATCGGTCAGATCGACCAGGGCGCGGCCGTTGTACTCCTTGGCGATTTCTTCGCTGCTGGGGTGCGCGGCCTGGGCATAGGGCCAGTACAGGTTGGCGATGGGGTCGGGGAACTTGCCGCCTTCTTGCGCGTAGAGCTTTTTCAGGCGCAGGTGCAGGGCCGACATGATGGTGATGTCGGTCTTGGCCTCACCCGGGGCATCGGCCGCTTTCCAGTGCCACTGCAGCACGCGCGAGGAGCTGACGATGGCGCCATCTTCCTCGGCAAAGCAGGTGGTGGGCAGGCGGAACACCTCGGTTTGGATGCTGGCGGGGTCCACATCGTTGTACTCGCCGTGGTTTTTCCAGAACTCCGAGGTTTCTGTGACCAGCGGGTCCATGATGACCAGGAATTTGAGCTTTTTCAGCCCTTCGCGCACGTTGTTGGAGTTGGCCAGCGAGGCCAGTGGGTTAAAGCCCTGGGCGATGTAGCCATTGACCTTGCCCTGGTTCATCAGGTCAAAGATCTTGAGCATGTCGTAGGACTGGTCCAGCTTGGGCAGGTAGTCAAACGCCCAATTGTTCTGCTCCGTGGCCGCTGGGCCCCACCAGGCCTTCATCAGGCTGACGTGGAATTTGGAGTAGTTGGCCCAGTAGTTCATCTGGCCGGGGCGCAGCGGCTTGGGTGTGCGTGTGGCGATGAATTGCTCGTAGTCCTGCTCTTTCTCGTTGGGCAGGGTCAGGTAGCCCGGCAGCGAGGCCGAGAGAATGCCCAGATCGGTCAGCCCCTGGATGTTGGAGTGCCCACGCAGCGCATTCATGCCGCCGCCGGCCACGCCGATGTTGCCGCACAGCAGCTGCACCAAGGCACCGGTACGCAGCATTTGCGCCCCCGTGGTGTGCTGCGTCCAGCCCAGGGCGTACATGATGGTGGCCACGCGACCGGCTTGCGCGGTGGAGGCAAACTTTTCGCACACGTGCAGGAATTTCTCCTTGGGCGTGCCGCAGATGCTCTCGACCTTTTCCGGGGTGTAGCCCGCGTAGTGGCGCTTGAGCCACTGGTACACGCAGCGCGGGTGCTGCAAGGTGGGATCGACCTTGACAAAGCCATCTTCGCCCAGCTCGTAGTCCCAGGTGGATTTGTCGTAAGTGCGCGTCTCGGGGTTGTAGCCCGAGAAGATGCCCTCGTCGAACGCAAAGTCCTCGCGCACGATGAAGCTGAAGTCCGTGTAGTTCTTCACATACTCGTGGTGGATTTTGTCGTGCGTGAGCAGGTAATTGATCATGCCGCCCAGGAACACAATGTCCGAGCCCGAGCGAATCGGTGCATAGAAATCAGCGACCGCAGCAGAGCGGTTAAAGCGTGGATCGACCACCATGAAATAAGCGCCGTTGTGCTCTTTGGCCTCGGTCACCCATTTGAAGCCGCACGGGTGCGCTTCTGCGGCATTGCCGCCCATGATGAGGATGACATCTGCGTTCTTGATGTCCACCCAATGGTTTGTCATGGCTCCACGGCCAAACGTCGGGGCAAGACCTGCCACCGTCGGGCCGTGTCAGACACGTGCTTGGTTATCGAGTGCCAGCAGGCCCCAGGAGCGGGCCACTTTGTGCGTGATGTAACCGGCTTCGTTGCTGGAGGCCGAGGCGGCCAGCATGCCGGTGGACAACCAGCGGTTTACCGTCTGGCCAGAGGCGTTTTGCTCTTGGAAGTTGGCATCGCGGTCGTCTTTGAGCAGGCGGGCGATGCGGTCCAGCGCCTCATCCCAGCTCATGCGCTTCCACTCGTTGGAGCCGGGGGCGCGGTATTCGGGGAATTTCAGGCGGTTGGGGCTATTGACAAAGTCCATCAGCGCCGCGCCCTTGGGGCACAGCGTGCCGCGATTGACCGGGTGATCCGGGTCGCCTTCGACGTGCATGATGGTTTCTTTGACGTTGCGCACGCTATCGCCATGCGCATACATCAGCAGGCCGCAGCCCACAGAACAGTACGTGCAGGTTTGGCGCGTGACCTTGGCCTGCGTAAGTTTGAACTGGCGTACTTCCGCCAAGGCTGTGCTGGGTGAAAAACCCAGTACCGCCAGGCTGGAGGCTGCCAGACTCGAACCAGTCACTTGCATGAACTGGCGTCTGGAGACTTGCACCATGGTGTTACTCCTTGATAGGGGGAGGGGAGGGACGAATCCGGGGTTGTTGCCAAACCCTGGAGGGAACTGTATAGGTAAGTTTGCGTATTCTGGTCAAAAGACTTGCAGAGAACTTACCTTAAAAATGCACAAGCTACATTTTAAGTAGCTTTAAACGTAGAAGACACTAGTGAAAGCTGGTTTACCCTAATGAAAAAACCCGCAGCACGCTGCGGGTTGGCAGGGCAGTGAGGGGCTTGTTACACCTGATCGTTGCTCAGGCCCGCCGTCTGGCTGAAGCCGCAGTCCACATAGGTGATCTCGGCGGTCACCCCGGCGGCCAGGTCCGACAGCAAGAAGGCGGCCACATTGCCCACATCGTCAATCGTCACGTTGCGGCGCAGCGGCGCAGCATCGGCAATGCGCGAGAGCAGCTTGCCAAAGTCTTTGATGCCGCTGGCCGCCAGCGTTTTGATCGGGCCGGCGCTGATGCCGTTGGCGCGAATGCTGCGGCCATCTTCGGTGCGGCCCACGGCCTCGGCCAGGTAGCGCACCGAGGCTTCCAGCGAGGCCTTGGCCAGCCCCATGGTGTTGTAGTTGGGGATGGAGCGCAGCGCGCCCAGGTACGACAGGGTGAGCAGCGCCGACTTGTCGTTCAGGTAGGGCAGGGCGGCCTTGGCCATGGCCGGGAAGCTGTAGGCGCTGATGTCGTGCGCAATGCGGAAGTTCTCGCGCGTCATGCCATCGAGGAAGTTGCCGGCAATCGCCTCGCGCGGGGCAAAGCCAATGCTGTGTACAAAGCCATCAAACTTGCCCCAGGCCGCGCCCAGGTCGGTGAACATTTTTTCAATTTGCGCATCGTCGGCCACGTCGCAGTCGAACACCAGTTTGGAATCAAACTCGGCAGCAAACTCGGTAATGCGGTCTTTAAAGCGTTCGCCCACGTAGCTAAACGCCAGCTCAGCCCCTTGGGCGCGGCAGGCTTTGGCAATGCCATAGGCGATGGATCGGTTGGACAGAACGCCAGTGATTAAGAGTTTTTTACCGGTCAGAAAACCCATGGGGTTGCTCCTTAGAGGTCGTAGAGAGAGAGGGATGAGGCAGAGCCTGCGTGGGGCAGAATTGTCGCATGCACATACCTCTGAAAATAATTGGCTTCGTGGCGCTGACCGGTGCCTTGCTCAGCGGCTCTGCGTGGGCCGAGCCGGCCTACGCCTTGTGGGGCAGCCCCAAATACCCGGCAGATTTTGCGCATTTCGACTATGTGCATGCCCAGGCCCCCAAGGGCGGCGCACTGCGCCTGGTGAGCAATAGCCGCGCGTCCACGTTTGACAAATACAACCCCTTCACCATCAAAGGCAGCGCCCCGGCGTATTTGTCGCAACTGCTGTTTGACAGCCTGCTGGCGGGCAGCATGGATGAGACGGCCACCGGCTATGGCCTGCTGGCCGAGGATGTCAGCGTGGCCGCTGATCGCCTCTCGGCCACCTTCCGGCTGCGCCCACAGGCGCGTTTTCACAACGGTGAGCCGGTGTTGGCCGAGGATGTAAAGCACAGCTTTGACACCTTGGTGGGGCCGCACACCTCACCGGGCTACAAAACCTTGCTCATCGACGTGGCCGGGGTGGATGTGCTGGATGCCCGCACGGTGCGCTTTCGCTTTAAAGCGCCCAATCGCGAACTGCCGCTGACCGTGGGCAGCCTGCCCATTTTCAGCCGCGCCTGGGGTGCGGGAAAACCGTTTGACCAGGTGGTGATGGAACCGCCCATTGGCAGCGGCCCCTACCGCATTGGCCCCGTGCGCTTTGGCAAAGACATCACCTACGTGCGCGATCCCCACTACTGGGCCAAAGACCTGCCGGTGCGCGTGGGCACGTTCAACTTTGACCGGGTGGAAATCAACATCTACAAAGACAACACCGCCAAGCTCGAAGCCCTGAAAGCGGGCGAATTTGATGTCATGCGCTTTTTCAGCGCCGGCGATTGGGCGCGGCGCGTGAATGGCAAAAAATTCAACTCCGGCGAATTGGTCAAGGGCGAATTTGCCCACCAGCTGCCCACCGGCTTTCAAAGCTATGTGCTCAACACCCGCAAGCCGCACCTGCAAGACGTGCGCGTGCGCCAGGCGCTGGGGCTGGCGCTGGATTACGAGTGGATGAACCGCCAGATGTTTTATGGCGCGTACCAGCGGGTGCATGGCATTTTTGGCCATACCCCCTGCGAAACCACTGGCCTGCCCACGCCCGCCGAGCAGCAACTGCTGGCCCCCTACGCCCACGACCTGCCGCCGGGCACCCTGGGCCCCATGGCCGTGCCGCCCAACACCAACCCGCCTGGCAGCTTGCGGGCCAATTTGTTGCAGGCCCGCGCCCTGCTGCAGCAAGCGGGCTGGACGGTGCAGAGCGGTGTGCTGCGCAACGCCCAAGGCCAAGCGCTGGAACTGGAATACCTGGACAGCAACGAAGGCGGCCTGCGCGTGGTCGCCCCCTGGCAGCGCAATTTAGAAAAGCTGGGCATCCGCCTGCGCTACCGGGCGGTGGACTTTGCCCTGTACCAGCAGCGCCTGCAAAAGTTTGACTTTGACATCACCAGCATCGCCTACCAGGGCACAAACAACCCAGGCCAAGAGCTGGCCGATTTGTTTGGCAGCCAGGCGGCCGACCAAGAAGATTCAGGCAATTTCCCGGGCGTAAAAAACCCGGCGGTCGATGCCCTGATTGACACCATCGTCACCGCCCGCACGCAAGACGAACTGCTCCCGGCCTGCCATGCCCTGGAGCGGGTGATTGCCCATGGCCACTACCTCATCCCCCAGTGGTACGCCAGCACCCACCGCATGGCCTACAACGCCTGGCGGCTGGCCATGCCCAGCGTGCTGCCGCCGTATTCCACGGGCGAAGATTGGGTGCTGCAGACCTGGTGGTCTAAAAAACAATAGCTGTTAGCGCTTATAAAAAAAGGACTTCAGGTGCTTTTAACCCTGAAGTCCTTTTTTATTCAGCGGTGCAAGATATTATTTCTGCTGCATATCCACCCAGCCCTCCACCCAGCCCGCCACGTGCTGCTGCACCAGCTGCTCCAGCAGGTCGATGTGGCTGCTGCGGTCGTTCAGGCAGGGAATGTAGGCAAACTCCTGGCCGCCCGCCTCCAGAAACGCCTCACGCGCCTCCATGCTGATTTCTTCCAGCGTCTCCAGGCAATCGCTGGCAAAGCCGGGGCAAATCACCTCCACGCTGCGCGTGCCCGCCTTGGCTAGGGCCTGCAGCGTGGGCTCGGTGTAGGGCTGCAGCCACTGCGCCGGGCCAAAGCGCGATTGGAAGGTGACGCTCAAGCGCTCGGGCGGCAACTGCAGCGCCTGGGCCAGCAGCTGCGCAGTGCGCTGGCACTGGTCGGCATAGGGATCGCCCAGCGTGACGTTGCGCGCAGGAATGCCGTGAAAGCTGATCACTAAATGCTCGGCCGCCTTGCCCTGCTGCTGCCAGTGCTGGCGCACGCTGTCGGCCAGGGCACCGATGTAGCCGGGGTGGTCGTGGTAATCGTTCACCAGGCGCAGCTCGGGAAAGCTGCGCGCGCGCTGCAGCCACAGCGTAGCGGCATCGAACACGCTGGCCGTGGTCGCCGCGCAGTACTGCGGGTACAGCGGCAGCAGCAGCACGCGCTGGCGGCCCTGGGCGTGCAGGGCCTGCAGCTGGCGCTCAATGGCCGGCTGGCCATAGCGCATGGCCGGCAGCACAGGAATGTCCAGCCCGGCCTGCTGCAGGCGCTGGCCCAGCAGCTCGGCCTGGCGCTGCGTCCAGACGGCCAAGGGCGATCCGGCCTCGCTCCACACGCTGGCGTACTTGGCCGCAGCCTTGCGCGGGCGCACCCGCAAAATGATGCCGTGCAGAATCGGCAGCCAAAACAGCGGCGGAATCTCCACCACGCGCCGGTCCGACAAAAACTGCGCCAAATAACGCCGCAGCGCCTTGGGCGTGGGTGCATCGGGCGTACCTAAATTGCACAGCACGATGGCCACCGAACGCGGCGCGGGCTGCGCCGCCGGATGGAGGGGAGCAAGGGCCTGATGGGGGAGGGGGGAAGCGTTCATCGGGGAGGGAAATTTCCATAAATGCCGCAGCACAGGTGCCACGCTGGCGCAGCCAGGGGGTTGAACAAGCCGATCAAATCATTCAAGAGGAGATATCCAGAATCCAGGCCGGTGATTGTCGGTGATAACCCTGGGGTCTGCTGTGGGGCATTCGCTTGGCCAGCTCAGGCCACTATGGCAGCGCAATGCTTTTGAAAAGCTTGACTGCGCAGTTAGAGCCGGAAGCCAAAACGGATAACCTGAATTTGGCGACGGGCACGAACTGCGAAAAAGCACTGCGCCACCAAGGCTGCGCAGCACTACGAAAACAATAGCTGCTTGCGCTTGCTATACAAGGGCCAGAGGCCAAAAAGACCACAAACCAGCGTAACGCCAGCAGGCGAAGCCCAGAGAAACGACAAACCCAGCGCTGAACAACGCTTGAGAAATTGAATGCCGTTTGAATAAACATGGGCTAAATAAAGCAGGGTTTCAGTGGTGCTAACGGACTAGGTAAGCCGCCCGCAGTATGCGGGTCGGCTTGAGCGCCGGGTTAGGTGTGTTAACGGCCACTAAACACCCGATATCCGACGAAAGTAAAAACAATGCCGACCAGTAGCCATAGCAGACTTCCCACAAGCCCACCAGTACTAGCGCCAAGGAATTGCGTGACCAATAAAGACAAACCGCAAATGGACTTACAGCTAAGCCCGCCGCTCTGCGTCTCACCTCCAAGCAGAAGGTTTGCACTTATTGCGAGCGCAGAAATTCCAAGCGCCAGAGCGAATGCACCTACTAGTTTCGCTTCTCTTCGCATTTGAGCCTAACGGCCAAGGTAAGCGGCCCGCAGAATGCGGGTCCGCTTGACCGCAGAGTTAGACCCGAAGGCCAACAGGGAGCGCCCGGACTTGAAGACGGGCGCAGCCCACGAAAAAGCGCTGGGCCACGGAAGCGGCGCAGCGCTGCAAAAATGATAGCTCGTGGCGCTTGCTGCACAAGCGCTGGAGGCCCAAAAGGCTTCAAAGCCTTTGGAACAGGGCGGAGCGCTGGAACAGGTGGCTGCGCGCATGAAACGGGTGATGGGACTAACGCCCGCGGTAAGCTGCGCCGGAGCGAAGCGGAGGGTACCAACAGGCGGAGCCTGTTGGCGTCAGCTTGACCAAACAGTTAGGCTGGGGAGCGGAGGCAGCTTGTTGCACTTGATATCCCCTATGTTTTTGCTGATAGCGGTTCATAACCAGCATCCAAAGGCGCAACCACTGAAATGAACCGAAGTGGGCCAACGCTGGTGCAAAGAACACCGTGCACCTGCCCTTTGTTTGCAACTACGATATCCCCCGGAACAATTGCAACGGTGTTGCCTTGCTCGTCAATTTGATATTGACCTTCCCCTGAAAGGATGGTCCATGTATCTTGTCCGTCGGGGTGAATATGTGGCGCAATAGTTTGGCCGGGCTCCACATGCCAAGCCACGATAACTGAATGCGAAGATTCAACAACAACAGACCGTATTGGTTCTTTCTCGGCTGGCTGCATGAATTCATGGGACTTATACACGCGGTGAGTGCTCATTTTTTGCTCCGTAAATGCAAGCCTTTGGGCAGCAAGATTCGCGCCGCCCAAAAGTCTAACTAAAAATAGACATCGTGGACTGTAGAGATGCACGATGCCTAATGCCACCATGTTAAACCCTATTCATGGGGAAATCTCCAATGCTTGACATTTAGAGCGGTCTAAAAATTGGCGGATGAACACCCCTCCACCCCCCAAGCTGCTCCCCCGTTTGCGTGAGCATTTGCGCACGCGGCACTACAGTATTCGCACTGAAGAAGCGTACGCCGATTGGGTCAAGCGCTTCATTCTTTTTCACCACAAGCGCCACCCAAAAGATATGGGTGCAGCCGAGGTGGAGGCTTTTTTGACGCATTTGGCAGTACACCGGCAGGTATCAGCATCGACACAAAATCAGGCCAAATCAGCGCTGCTCTACCTTTACAAGCAAGTGCTGCAAATCGAATTGCCTTGGCTCGATGAGGTGGTGCAGGCCAAAACACCACAACGCTTACCTGTGGTGTTAACGCCCAGCGAGGTGCGTGAATTGCTGCAGCATATGGAAGGCACGCCGGGTTTGATTGCTCATTTGCTGTATGGCACTGGCATGCGGGTGTTGGAGGGGCTGCGCCTGCGCGTGAAAGACATTGAGTTTGAGCGCCGCGAAATCATCGTGCGCGAGGGCAAGGGCAATAAAGATCGGGTCACGGTGTTGCCAGAGAATTTGATTACCCCATTAAAAGCGCAGCTGCAAAAAGTGCGTGCTTTGCACGAAAAAGATGTATTGGCGGGATTTGGGCGCGTTTATTTGCCTCATGCGTTGGCCATGAAGTACCCCGAGGCCGACCGCAGCTGGCCTTGGCAATGGGTGTTTCCTTCGCCTGTGCGCTCGCAAGACCCGCGCCCAGATGCACGTACCGGAGAGTTGCTCGAGCGCAGGCACCATGTGCTGCCCACCTCGGTGCAACGCGCTGTGCGCGATGCGGCACGCCGTGCTGGGATTGCCAAGCCTGTTAGCCCCCATGTGCTGCGCCACTCGTTTGCTACACATTTGCTGCAAGCGGGTTACGACATTCGCACGGTGCAAGAGCTGCTGGGGCATGCCGATGTCAGCACCACCATGATTTACACCCATGTAATGAATAAAGGCGGGCGCGGTATTTTGAGTCCGTTGGATGCACTTTAGGTACTTAAATGCTTCTAACGCTGATTAATAAAGCGCTTGCAGCTATAAAAAAAGGAAGCCTGGGCTTCCTTTTTTTATGGTGGCTACGGATTGGGCATTCAGGCCGGGTTACAGCACCTCAAACACCCCGGCTGCGCCCATGCCGCCGCCGATGCACATGGTGACGCACACGCGTTTGGCACCTCGGCGTTTGCCTTCGATCAGGGCGTGGCCGGTTAAGCGCTGGCCCGATACGCCGTAGGGGTGGCCCAGGGCGATGGCGCCGCCATTGACGTTCAGGCGCTCGTTGGGGATGCCCAGGGTGTCGCGGCAGTAGAGCACTTGCACGGCGAAGGCTTCGTTCAGCTCCCACAGGTCGATGTCTTGCACGGTGAGGCCCAGTTTTTTCAGCACCTTGGGCACGGCAAAGACGGGGCCGATGCCCATTTCATCCGGCTCGCAACCGGCCACGGCAAAGCCTAGGAAGCGGCCCAGCGGTTGCAGGCCGTTGCGGGCCGCAAAATCTTCGCTGACCACTACGCAAGCGCCCGCGCCGTCGCTGAATTGGCTGGCGTTGCCGGCGGTGATTAGGCCGCCGGGGAGGGCGCTTTTCAGGCCGCTGACGGCGGCCACGGTGGTGCCTTCGCGCGTGCCTTCGTCCTTGGATACGGTCACTTCTTTGGTGATCAGGCCCCGTTGCTTGTCAGCGATTCCGGCGGTGACGGTGATGGGGGCAATTTCGGCATCGAATAGGCCCGCCGCTTGGGCGGCGCAGGCTTTTTGCTGGCTGGCGGCGCCGTATTCGTCCATCGCATCGCGGCCGATGCGGTAGCGTTGGGCGACGTTCTCGGCCGTTTGCAGCATGTTCCAGTAGATTTCTGGTTTGCTGGCAGCCAGGGCCGGGTCGTGCGCCATGTGCATGTTTACCTCTTGCTGCACGCAGGAGATGCTTTCCACGCCACCGGCGACCAGCACGTCGTTTTCCCCGGCGATGATGCGCTGCGCGGCCAGGGCGATGGATTGCAGGCCCGAGGAGCAAAAGCGGTTGATGGTCAGGCCCGAGGCCGTGACCGGCAGGCCAGCCTGGAGGGCGATCAGCCGCGCCACGTTGGCACCGGTGGTGCCTTCGGGCAGGGCGCAGCCCATGATGACATCTTCGACCAAAGCCGTGTCGATGCCGGCCCGCTGCACGGCATGGCGCACGGCGTGGCCGCCCAGGGTGGGGCCATAGGTCAGGTTGAACGCGCCTTTCCAGCTCTTGGCAAGCGGGGTGCGGGCGGTGGAGACGATTACTGCGGAAGTCATAGCACTATTCCCTTTAATACGGTGCGATCAGAACGGTTTGCCTTCAGCCACCAGGCGCTGCAAGAGCGGCGCGGGCTGCCAGAACGCGGCATCGTCCAGCGGGTTGTTGGCAAAGCGCTGCATGGCGGCGACGACGTTGAACAGGCCCACTTCGTTGGCATAGCACAGCGGCCCGCCGCGATGCACAGGAAAGCCGTAGCCAAAGATATAGACCACATCAATATCGCTGGCCTTGGTGGCAATGCCTTCTTCCAGAATGTGCGCGGCTTCGTTCACCAGGCTGAACACCAGGCGCTGAACGATTTCTTCGTCCGCAATCTGGCGCGGCGTGATGCCTTGGGCCTGGCGGTTGGCGGCGATCATGGCCACCACGTCGGCGTTGGGGATGGCGTTGCGCTTGCCCGGCAGGTAGTCGTACCAGCCCGCGCCGGTTTTTTGGCCAAAGCGGCCTTGCTCGCACAGCAGATCGGCGGTTTTGCTGTAGCGAATGTCTGGCCGCTCAATGGCGCGGCGCTTGCGGATGGCCCAGCCAATGTCGTTGCCCGCCAGATCGCTCATGCGGAATGGGCCCATGGCAAAGCCAAATTGCTCGGCCGCTTTGTCCACCTGTTCAGGCGTGCAGCCTTCGTCCAGCAAAAAGCCGGCCTGCTGGCTGTAGCGCTCGATCATGCGGTTGCCGATAAAGCCATCGCACACGCCCGAGAGCACGGCCGTTTTGCGGATTTTTTTTGCCACGGCCATGGCGGTGGCCAGCACGTCGTTGGCGGTTTTTGCGCCGCGCACCACTTCCAGCAGCTTCATGACGTTGGCCGGGCTGAAAAAGTGCAGGCCCACCACGTCCTGCGGGCGCTGGGTGAAGGCGGCGATTTGGTTCAAATCCAGCGTGGAGGTGTTGCTGGCCAAGATGGCGCCGGGCTTGGCCACGGCATCCAGTTGGGTGAACACGGCCTGCTTGACGGCCATGTCTTCAAACACGGCTTCGATGATCAGGTCGGCATCTTTCAGGTCGGCGTAGTCCAGCGTGGTCGAGAGCAGGGCCATGCGCTGCGCGTACTTGTCCTGCGTGAGCTTGCCCTTGGCCAGCTGCCCTTCGTAGTTTTTGCGGATGGTGGCCACGCCGCGCTCCAGCGCTTCTTGCTTTGTTTCCAGGAGCTTGACCGGCACGCCAGCATTCAAAAAGTTCATGGCAATGCCGCCACCCATCATGCCTGCTCCGATAACAGCTACGCTTTCAATAGCTCGCAGCGGGGTGTTGGCCGGCACGTCCGGAATCTTGCTGGCAGCGCGCTCGGCAAAGAACAAGTGGCGCAGCGCCCGCGATTCGGGGGTGAACATCAGTTGCAGGAACAGGTCGCGCTCGGTCGCCAGGCCGTCGGTGATTTTTTGCTGGGTGGCCGCCTGCACGGCATCCACGCACTTGGCCGGGGCGGGGAAGTGTTTCGCCATGCCCTTGACCATGTTGCGGGCAAACTGAAAGTAAGCATCGCCCTGCGGGTGCCGGGCCCGCAGCGCCGCCACCAGCGGCAGCGGGCGCACGCTGGCCACGCTGCGGGCCAGGGCCACGGCTTCATCCAGCAAGGTGGCAGCGCTGGTGGCCAGCTGGGTTAGCAGCTTTTGCCCCGGCACCTGGGCCAGCAGGGCGGCAGCCACCGGTTCGCCGCTGACGATCATGTTCAGCGCCGGCTCCACCCCCAGGGCACGCGGCAGGCGTTGTGTGCCGCCTGCGCCGGGCAGCAGGCCCAGCTTCACCTCGGGCAGGCCCAGCTTGCAATCGGGCGTGGCCATGCGGTAGTGGCAGGCCAGCGCCAGCTCCAGCCCGCCGCCCATGCAAACGCTGTGCAAGGCGGCAACCACGGGTTTGCTGCAGCCTTCCACCATGGCAATCAGGGTGTGCAGATTGGGTTCGGCAAACGCGGCATCGTGGCCAAACTCGGTAATGTCGGCCCCGCCGGAAAACGCCTTGCCCGCGCCGGTCAGCACAATCGCCTGCACTTGGGGCTCGTCCTGGGCGCGTTGCAGGCCAGCGGCCAGCGCCTGGCGCATGGCCAGCCCCAGGCTATTGACAGGGGGCAGGTCAAGGGTCAGCACAGCCACATCGGTGTGGACTTGGTAGTGAACCGTCATCACAGGTCTCCTTGGATAAATATGAATAGAACGAACGTTCTAAAAAACACATTCTAGGGACGGCCTGCGACGGCGTTTTGTCCCTTCGGGGACATGGCGAAGGCTAATTACTCAAAACACTGTTGGATTACAGACAAATTTGAGGGAAATCCCAGGGAAAAAACCGTGCGCACGGGCTCAACAATGCCTTTTCGTGTTTTCCGTGTTTTACGTATTTTCTTCTTTGAGAATTTCTTCATGCAACGCACCACCTTCCTTCGCGCCAGCATCGCCCTGGCTGCCGCCACCTTGATGGGCACCGCCAGTGCTGCCCCCGAGCCCATTTTGATTGGCGTGCCCGCCCCCATGACGGGGCCCAATACCCAATACGGCGATGAGCTCAAGGCCGGCGTTTTAACCGCCATTGAAACCTTGAATGCAGCCGGGGGCTTGAATGGCCGCCCCTACCAACCGGTGTTGATTGATGATGCCTGCGAGCCCAAACAAGCCGTGCCTGCGGCCAACCGGGTGATTAACTCAGGTGCCAAATTTGCGGTCGCCCACGTCTGCTCGGGGGTCACAGTGCCTGCAGCAAAAATTTACGAAGAAGAGGGCATTGTCGCCATCACCCCCGGTGCGACGGCGCCGCAGGTGACGGACAACCTCAAGGGCAGCTACTTTTTCCGCACCATTGGCCGCGATGACCAGCAAGGCCCCTTTGCTGCCAGCTTTATCGCCGCCCGCCTGAACGCCCAAACCATCGTCGTGCTGCACGACAAACAAACCTATGGTGCCGGTGTGGCCCAGCATGTGAAGGCTTCGCTGGAGAAGCTTGGGGCGAATATTGCCCTGTACGACGGCATTAATGCCGGGGACAGCGATTACTCCGCCGTGATTACCAAGCTCAAAACCATCAAGCCCGACGTGGTGTTCTTTGGTGGCTATCCGCCTGAAATGGGCTTGCTGCTGCGCCAGGCCAAAGAGCAAGGCCTGCAAACCCAATTCATGGGGGCCGAGGGCGCTTTCAACCAAAGCCTGGTCGAAATTGCGGGTCCAGCGCTGGACGGCATGCTGTTTACCTACCCGGCCGACTTCAGCGCCCGCGCCGAGAACCAAGCCATCGTCCAAGCCTTTGAAAAAGCCCAACGCCCCGCCAACGGTGCCTACCAAATGCCAGCCTACGCTGCGGTTCAAGTGCTGCACGAAAGCATGAAAGCCGTGGGCACCGACCCCAAAAAAGTGGCGGAGTACATGCACAGCAATCGCTTCAACACGGTGATTGGCCCCGTGGCCTTTGACCGCAAGGGCGATTTGAAGAATTTTGATTTTGTCGTCTTCAAGCTGGACAAGAGTGGCCAGCGCAAGCTGGTGCGCTGATGCGCGGCAGCAGCTTGCGGCATAAGTGGCAGTATTAATTTCTATTAAAATAGCCTCAAACGCTTATATGATAAGCGCTTGAAGCTATTTTTTTTGCCTGTCCTTTCTGCCCTTTACCTGCCTTCCCCTGACTTATGTCCACCGAAATTGCCCCTGGCTTGCTGATCCAAAATCTGGCCAAAGACACTGCCACCTTGCGTCTGAGCGATTACAAACTGATCGCTTTTGATATGGATTCAACCCTGATCACCATCGAATGCATCGACGAGATTGCCGATGTGACGGGCAAAAAAGCCGAAGTGGCCGCCATCACCGAAGCGACCATGCGCGGCGAGATCGCCGACTTTAAAGACAGCCTGCGCCAGCGGGTGGCCAAGCTGCGTGGCGTGACGCAGGCGCAAATGCTGCAAGTGCGCCAAGAGCGTCTCAAGCTGTCGCCCGGTGCGCAAGAGTTGGTGCAGGCAGCGCAAAAAGCGGGGCTCAAAGTGCTGTTGGTCTCCGGTGGTTTTACTTTTTTTGCCGAATACGTGCGCGGCCTGCTGAACATCGACTTTGTCCGCGCCAACGTGCTGGAAGAGGCTGACGGCGTGCTCACCGGTGGCTTGGTTGCGCAATGCTGGGGCGATATTTGCGACGGTGCCGAAAAACGCCGCACCCTGCTGGAAGTGGCCAGCCTGCTGGGCATTGCCCCAGCCCAGTGCATTGCCGTGGGCGATGGCAGCAACGACATTCCCATGATGGAGGCGGCCGGCCTGTCGGTGGCCTACCACGCCAAGCCGCGCGTGCGCAGCGTAGCCCAGGTGTGTATCAATGAAGGTGGTTTGGATCGGCTGCTGGAAGTATTGCGCTGAAAAAGCAGCACGGCCCGCTCTAAAAATAAAGCTTTCAGATAAAAAACAAGCTGAAACGCTTTATTTTTAAGCGCAATAAGCTCTATTTTTTAAGTTAAAGCACCTGTGCTGCAGCAAAAAGCGACACCATGTGTGTCGCTTTTTTGTTGGGCGGTATCCGGTGCTGATCGGATGCTTACCTAGCGTTTCAACGGTGATTAGCGCAGCACCAAAATCGGTTTGCCCGAGTGGGTCAGCACATGCTGCGTTTCGCTGCCCAGCAGCAGGCGCTTAATGCCCTTGCGCCCGTGTGAGGCCATGACGATCAGGTCCACCTCTTGCTTGTCTGCGGTGGCGATGATGGATTCGGCCACCAAGTCAGATTTGGCGATGGTGGTTTTTACCGTCACACCCATATTTTTGCCCTCGGCTTTAATGGCGCTCAATTGCTCTTGTGCTTGGGCGGTCCACTGGGCCTCAATGCGTTTGATTTCTGAAATATCCACAGTGGCCCCGCCCTCTAAATAGCTGCGCGGATAGCGGGGAATGACACGCAACGCCACCAGGGTTGCGCCACTGAGCTTGGCCAAGGACAGTGCGCTTTGCACCGCTTTTTCTGACAGGGCAGAGCCATCAGTGGCTACCAAAATGCGTTCATACATAAACAGACCTCCTGGGTGAAAAATAGCGTTGAAAAGTATACTTTTTACGCTATGAATACTTTAGCAGCTTAGGTTGTCTTTGCTGAGGAGATTTGACCCGGGTCAAAGCGTTTATGATGCGGGCCCGCAACGTTATGACTTTATTTGCTCAGAGTCTTGTGCAAAAAGATTCGCATCTTCTTGTTTCTGAAGAAAAAAGGGTGCAGGCTGAGGAAGAACACGTTCTTCTAGATGATCCCCAGGAGTGGCCACAGTTTGGCAAACCCGCTGGGGCTGCAACGCCCTCAACAACTTCCTCCGATCCAGCCACGGTTCCTATTTGGGATTCGCACGTGGCGCTGGAGGGGATGTTCTGCGCCACGTGCGCGCTCAGTATTGAAGAGGCATTGCGCAGCGCTCCAGGCATCGTGCGCGTGGAAGTGTCCGCTGCGGCACACCGTGCCCGCATCGTCTGGGATGCGCGACTGACCAAACCATCGCAGTGGTTTGCCACCATTGCCCAAGCCGGCTACCGCGCCGTTCCGGCCCAAGATACCTATGCCAAAACGCTGCGCCAAGCCTCCCAGCGCAAGATGCTGTGGCGCTGGTTGCTGGCCACTTTTTGCATGATGCAGGTGATGATGTACGCTTGGCCGGCCTATGAGGCCAAGCCCGGTGATTTGTCGCTGGAGATCGAAACCCTGCTGCGCTGGGCTTCGTGGCTGATTTGTATCCCCATGCTGATTTATTCTTGCGGGCCGTTTTTTAGCGGTGCCTGGCGGGATTTGCGCCAAGGGCGCATCAGCATGGATTTGCCCGTGGCTTTGGGCATGGCGATTACTTTTGTCATCAGCAGTTGGGGAACGTTTGACCCAAAAGGAATTTTTGGGCGCGAGGTGTATTTCGATTCGCTGTCGATGTTTGCCGCTTTCTTGCTGGCCGGGCGCTGGCTGGAAGTGCGCCTGCGTGATCGCACCGCAGGGGCTTTGGAAAACGTGCTCAATCGCCTGCCCGACAGCGTTTTGCAGCGCCAAGATGATGGACAGTTTGCCCGCGTAGCCTTGCGCCGGGTGGTGCTGGGCGATGTGCTCAAGGTGTTGCCAGGCGAAGCTTTTCCGGCGGATGGTGTCATCGTGCGTGGGCATACCCAGGCCGATGAGGCGTTGCTCACGGGGGAGTCGCGCCCGGTCAGCAAGCCGGAGGGCTGTGCTGTGGTCGCTGGCAGCTTTAACTTGAGTGCGATGGTCGAAATGCAGGTGCAAGCACTGGGCGAGTCCACCCGCTTTGCCGAAATTGTCGGCCTCATGGAGCAGGCCAGCACGCAAAAGCCCCGATTGGCCCAATTGGCGGACAAGGTGGCTGGGCCGTTTTTGCTGGGAATTTTGTTGCTTGCGGCGGCCACGGCCGCTTACTGGTGGCCGCACGACCCGGGCAAAGGCCTGTTGTATGCGGCTGTGGTGCTCATTGTTACTTGCCCCTGCGCCCTGTCCTTGGCGACCCCAGTGGCCATTTTGACGGCGGCAGGCTCCTTGGCGCGGCAAGGGGTGTTGGTGCGCAATCTGCAAGGATTGGAAGCCTTGGCCAAGGTGCACACGATTGTTTTTGATAAAACCGGCACCCTGACGCAAGAGGGGTTGGCCGTGCAGGCGAGCCATGCTGCAAATGGTGAAGCACTGCCCGCTGAATATTCGGCATTAGCCGTTGCTTTGGCAAAACAATCTATGCATCCTGTGTCCAAAGCGCTACAAAGTTTGAGCGTTGGTGAGGATGAGCATGCTTGGCAAGTGCTGCAGTTGCAAGAGCTGGCCGGGCAAGGTTTGCGGGCCCAGGTGCAATCCTCAGCCCATTGGCAGGGCCAGCCTCGCTGGGTGCGGCTGGGTTCATTGGCTTTTGCAGCGGCGGGAAACTGGCCGCAGACGCTGACCCAAGCGGTGTATTTATCGCTTGAGCAAAGTGAGCCAGAGGGCATGGCTTTAGCACCTGCTGTCCTTCCCTTGGCCGCCTTTGAGCTCGAAGAGTGTGTTCGCCCAGAGGCGGCCCAGGTGGTGCATGACTTGCAAGCTTTGGGCATTCAAGTGCAATTGCTCTCTGGCGACGGCCCTGCGGCTGTGGCGCGTGTGGCCGAGGCGGTTGGCATTGCACACTACCAAGCCCAGCGCAGCCCGCAGGATAAGCTGCTGGCCTTGCAGGCTTTACAAGCCCAAAATGTCACGGTGGGCATGGTTGGCGATGGCTTGAACGATGGCCCAGTATTGGCTGGTGCCGATGTCTCGTTTGCCTTTGGCCGTGCCGTACCATTGGCCCGGGCACGTTCGGATTTTGTGGTGCTGGGCAGTGACTTGCGCCAAATCGTGCAAACCCTGGCATTTGCCCGCAAAACATTGCGCATCGTGCGCCAGAACCTGGGCTGGGCCATGGCTTACAACATTGTTTCTGTACCGTTTGCCGCGCTTGGTATGGTGCCACCGTGGCTGGCCGGTCTAGGCATGGCCGCCAGCTCATTGTGGGTGGTGATAAATGCGGCCCGTTTGGCGGGCAGTAAAAACCAGTTGGCACTGCCGCTGCAGGCTGAGGGAGCGTCCCCTCAATGGATAAATCAGCCGACGGCTGGTTAGGAAGGTTGCGATGGATATCTTGTATTTATTGATTCCGCTGTCCGTAGGCTTGGTTTTTTTTATAGCTATTGCCCTTTGGTGGGCAGTGCATCGAGGCCAATTTGAGAGCGTTGAGCAAGAGGGGGAGCGCATTCTTCGACAGGATTGACTTGAGTCAAGAATTTTTAAGCTGAAAACGGTGAAACTTTTGTCTGCAATTTAAGAGGTGCACGATGGACAATGTAAAAACAAGTGCGGTCCACTACAACGATAAAGTAGTGCGGCAGCTTTCAATCATGGCCGTAATTTGGGGCGTGATTGGCATGCTGGTGGGGGTGTTTGTCGCCGCCCAGCTTGCCTGGCCCGAGCTAAATTTCGGTGTTCCATGGCTAAGCTTTGGGCGTTTGCGTCCTTTGCATACCAATGCGGTAATTTTCGCTTTTGGTGGCTCTGCCCTTATGGGAACGAGCTACTACGTGGTGCAGCGTACCTGCCAAACCACGCTGTTTGCCCCAAAACTGGCAGCTTTCACCTTCTGGGGATGGCAAGCCGTGATTGTGGCGGCAGTTATTACTCTGCCCCTGGGTTTCACTCAGGGCAAGGAATACGCCGAACTGGAATGGCCGATTGACCTGCTGATCACCGCAGTGTGGGTGTCGTACGCCATTGTGTTTTTTGGCACCATTGGCACACGCAAGGTCAAGCACATTTATGTGGCCAACTGGTTCTACGGTGCTTTCATTATTGCTGTTGCCCTGCTGCACGTGGTCAATAGCGCTGCCATTCCTGCCGGCTGGGTGAAGAGCTACTCGGCCTATGCTGGCGTGCAAGATGCCATGGTTCAGTGGTGGTATGGGCACAACGCGGTGGGCTTCTTCTTGACGGCAGGTTTCCTGGGCATGATGTACTACTTCATCCCCAAGCAAGCTGGTCGTCCAGTCTATTCGTACCGCCTGTCGATTGTGCACTTCTGGGCACTGATCTTCACCTACATGTGGGCCGGTCCACACCACTTGCACTACACAGCGCTGCCTGATTGGACGCAGTCGGTCGGCATGGTGTTCTCCCTGATTCTGTTGGCACCATCCTGGGGCGGCATGATCAACGGGATCATGACCCTGTCGGGTGCTTGGCACAAACTGCGTGACGATCCGATCCTGCGTTTCTTGATTGTGTCCCTGTCGTTCTATGGCATGTCTACTTTTGAGGGCCCGATGATGGCCATCAAGACAGTCAATGCCTTGTCGCACTACACCGATTGGACCGTGGGTCACGTGCACTCGGGTGCTCTGGGCTGGGTCGGTTTGGTGACCATGGGCTCGTTGTATTACTTGGTGCCGCGTCTGTTCGGCAAAGAAGAGATGTATTCCAAGTCGGCTATTGAGCTGCACTTCTGGCTGGCCACGATTGGTATCGTGCTCTACATCGCTTCGATGTGGATTGCTGGTGTGATGCAAGGCCTGATGTGGCGTGCCGTGAACCCCGATGGAACGCTCACCTACACCTTTGTTGAGAGTGTGAAAGCTTCGCATCCTTTCTACGTGATTCGTGTGGTCGGTGGCCTGCTGTTCGTGTCTGGGATGGTTGTGATGGCGTGGAACGTGCTGAAAACAGCTGCTTCGGGCCGTGCTGTCAAAGTGCCTGTACCTGCTGTTAATCCTGCCCACGCTTAAGCTCCAGGGAGCTGTAAAACATGTCTACAAACAACAATAAAGCGGGGTTTACCCACGAGAAGGTGGAAACCAGCAACTTCTTGCTGATCGTTTTGACCTTCTTGGTGGTGGCCGTGGGCGGCTTGGTGGAAATTGTTCCGCTGTTCTTCCAGAAATCGACCACCGAGCCGATTGCTGGGGTTAAGCCTTATGAGCCTTTGCCCTTGCTGGGGCGCGATGTTTATATTCGCGAAGGTTGCTACAACTGCCACTCGCAAATGATTCGTCCTTTCCGTGCCGAAACAATGCGTTATGGCCACTATTCTGTGGCTGGTGAGTTTGTGTACGACCACCCCTTCCAATGGGGCTCTAAACGCACCGGTCCGGATCTGCACCGTGTCGGTGGCCTCTATAGCGATGAATGGCATCGCATCCACCTGGTCAATCCACGTGACGTAGTGCCTGAGTCCATCATGCCGGCCTACCCCTGGCTGGAAAATACGGTGGTGGATCACACGGTAGTGGCCCAGCGCATGAGTGCTTTGCGCAAAGTCGGCGTGCCTTATACCGATGAACAAATCGCGGGTGCTGAAGAAGCTGTCAAGGGCAAAACAGAAATGGATGCTGTGATCGCTTATCTGCAGGGCCTTGGCACGGCTTTGCCTAAGTAAAGGAGGAGAACTATGGACATCACAACTATGCGCATCATCGCAACGGTGGCTTCCATGGCTTGCTTCATTGGTATTGCGCTGTGGGCGTATGCCCGCAGCAATAAAGGCCGTTTCGATGAGGCAGCCAACCTGCCTTTTGAGCAAGATTGACTCCTCTTTATGAATGAGAACAACTTATGAGCGATTTTGTAAACAATTTTTGGTCAATCTACATTGCGGTAATCGCGATCGTTGGCATTTTTGGCTGCTTGCTGCTATTGATTTTGACAGCCCGTAAAAAGGTTGATTCTGCAGCTGACAACACGACTGGCCACGTTTGGGACGGTGACTTGCGCGAATTGAACAACCCTATGCCCCGTTGGTGGATGTGGTTGTTTGTTTCCACCATTGTCTTTTCCGTTTTCTATCTCATTGCCTATCCAGGTCTGGGGTCGTTTTCTGGACAATTTAAATGGTCGCAAGTCGGTGCTTATGAAGCTGAGGTACAAAAAGCTGAAGCCGATTTGGCCCCCCTGTACGCTCGCTTTACCGCGATGAGTGTTGAGGAAATGTCCAAAGACAGCCAAGCCATGGCTATTGGTGCCAATCTGTTCCAGAACAATTGCGCCCAATGCCATAGCTCGGATGCCCGCGGCGGAAAGTCCTTCCCCAACTTGACCGATAACGACTGGTTGCATGGTGGAACCCCTGAGAAAATCCATGAAACCCTTACCCAAGGTCGTCAAGGCATGATGCCACCTATGGCTGCGGCTGTGGGTGAGGCCGAAGATGTCCGTAACCTTGCCAATTACGTCTTGAGCCTGTCGGGCAGCCCGCACGACTCTGCCAGAGCTGTCTTGGGCAAAGATAAGTTTGTTGCCTGCGCTGCTTGTCACGGCGCAGATGGCAAAGGGATGCAAGCCCTGGGGGCTCCTAATCTCACAGACGATATCTGGTTACATGGCTGGGGCGAAGCAACGATTATTGACATGATCAATAATGGCAAGGTAAATATCATGCCGCCACAGGCCAAAGAGAACGGTGGCAAGCTGGTGCCCGCCCAGATCGATGTGCTGACTGCATACGTCTGGAGCCTTTCGAATAAACCCAGTACAGCAAACTAACTACTTTGGTTGAAGAAAAAGCGGCACGATGATGCCGCTTTTTTTTATTGCAAAATTTTGGGAAATTTATGAAGCAGGAAGAGGGTAAAAAAAATCAGAAAATGCAGCCGATGAAATCGGTAGATGCCGGTTCACATGCATTTTTTGAAGCGCAGCAGAAGGTTTATCCTCGCTCAATTAACGGGTTTTTTATGCGCTCGCGCTGGGCGTTAGTCTTTTTTACCCAATTTGTTTTTTATGTCGTCCCTTGGATTCAGTGGGGCGACCGCCAGATGGTATTGTTTGATATTGGCGCCAGAAGGTTTTACCTATTTGGGATGGTTTTATACCCGCAGGATGTGATTTATCTTGCGGCCCTGCTGATTATTTGTGCGCTTGCCCTTTTTTTATTTACAGCAGTGGCGGGGCGACTGTGGTGTGGGTTTAGCTGTCCGCAAACGGTATATACCGAAATTTTCATGTGGATCGAGCAAAAAGTTGAGGGCGATCGCAGTGCTCGTATTCGACTGGATAATAGCAACTGGACATTTGAGAAAATTTGGAAAAAATCTTGTAAGCAATTCTTATGGATCGCAGTTTCTTTATGGACAGGGTTTACTTTTGTAGGCTTTTTTGTTCCTATTCGAGATTTGGGATTGGAGATTGTTCAATTACAAGGTGATTGGCAGATTTTTTGGGTGCTGTTTTATGGTTTTGCAACCTATGGGAATGCAGGCTATTTGCGTGAACAGGTATGTAAATACATGTGCCCATATGCCCGTTTTCAAAGTGCCATGCTTGACCGTGACTCTTTGATTGTGAGCTACGATCCTGCCCGTGGTGAGCAGCGCGGCCCTCGTCGCAAGGGAGTGGATTATAAATCCCAGGGGCTGGGGGATTGTATTGATTGTAAATTATGCGTTCAAGTATGTCCGGTAGGTATTGATATTCGCAATGGATTTCAATATGAATGTATTGGTTGTGGTTTGTGTATTGATGCTTGCGATAGCATTATGGATAATATGCAATATCCACGCGGATTAATTCGTTTTACTACTCAAAACGGGGTAGAGCAAGGTTGGACAAAATCTAAGATTCTGCGCAAGGTGCTTCGCCCTAGAGTGTTGATTTATACAGTTGTTTTGATTGGCTTGAGTATTGCTACGGTCGTTAGCATGAGTCTGCGTCAGCCATTGAAAGTGGATGTTATTCGTGATCGAGCTTCTTTGGCTCGCATTGTGGGGGGCGGAAAGTTGGAAAATACTTATCGCTTGCAAATCATGAATGCCACTGAGACACCACAGAAGTACCATGTTCGTGTGCATGGGCTGGAGGGTATTGAGCTGGTGGAAGGTAATGTGGTTGTAGTGCCCGCTACAGATACGGTAGGATTGCCAGTTCGGGTGCAGATTCCTTACGGTTCTGCCAGCAGTGGCTCCCACCCAATTATTTTTGATGTGGATGCAGAAAGTGAAAAAGGAATGGTTTCTGAGCGCTCTGTATTCTTGGTTCCTAGGTAAAAATTGCTTTTTTAAGGATTGAATTTTATGCAATCTACATCTGCTCAAGAGAGTAAGAATTCTGGCCCTTGGTGGAAATATGGTCATGTTTGGCTAATTATTAGTGGCCCTTTGATTGTGGTGATTGCCGGGATCATTACGGCCGTAATTGCTTTTTCTGCGGCCGATCCTGTTATTGATGAAAACTATTATGAAAATAGTACAAACATTAATAAAACGCTGCGAGCTCAGCAAAAAAATATGGGGCCTGCACACACTGTGCGCAACCACGCGGCTACCCCGGATGAGGATTTGCCACCGCTGAGGCCGTAAAAAAAGGAGCCAACGGCTCCTTGTTTATGGTTTTTTCGTGCCAAGAGTCGATAGAAAACCGGTAGAGTATGCAAAGTCTCTGAATGTTCATAGGATGCTCGATAGCATCCTTGGTTTGCTCTAAGAAAGGTGAAGTTATGTCTTTTTCTGTCTCTGATACGGTTTCCTCTGCCCAGCAAGACTTGGAGCGTTTGGTCTCTGACCTGCGGGGTTTACTGGCCAGCAAGGATTTGGACAGCATTCCGCAAATTGGTGCTTTGCGTGATCGGATTGATGAGGGCCTAAGCCGTGCCCGGGAATCGGCAGTCGAGGCGGCCCAAGAAGCTGCACGCCAAGCCCGCGAAGCGGCAGCAGCTGCAGATCGTTACGCCCATGATGAGCCTTGGCGTGTTGCGGGTGCGGCATTGGCCGTGGGGGCGTTGGTGGGCTTTTTACTTGCCCGTCGTTAAATCTTGGTGATGGTCTGGGCATGAAAGATGGCCTTTCACGCCCAAGTGGGCTGAATGAAAGCGTTGATGTGAACTGGATGTCCTGGTTAGGCTTGCAGGCGTGGAAAGAGCGATTGGGCGCTTGCGCCCAAGAAGCAAAGCAAGCGGCACAAGACCGTTTCGCTTTAGCGGCGCTTGAGTGGGCGCAAGAGCGAAAGCATTGGCAAACCGTGCTGGTTTTGGTGATTGCTGTGGTGGCTTTCGGACTGGTTGCTGCGCTGCTCATTTCGTTGGCTGTGCTGGTGTATTTTTGGGATACACCGCACCGCATTGGGGTGGCTTGGACGATTGCTGGGGTGTGGACCTTTGCTTGGTGCTTGGTGGTGTACGCCCTGCGCAGTGCTTTGCTGCAAAAACGCCCAGCTTTTGCCTTGACCAAAGCCGAATTGGCCCGTGATTGCCAAGAGTGGCAGGAGTGGTGCGATCGGCAAGCAGGACCAAGCCCTCAGCAAGAAAAGGACGGCGCATGAGTGAAACGCTTGAAAAGCCTGGTGCAGAGCGAGATGCTGGCTTTGCCAAGGCAGAGGGCACCCCAATTTCTGCTTTGGTTCAATTGCGTCAAAGCAGTGCTTGGAAGTGGGCCACCCCAGCACAGCGGGAAGTGCTGCAGCGCATTGCAGCGCAGCGGGATCAGCGTTTGCTGGCACGCTTGACACGCGCCCGCCAAGCGGCATTGCTGGCCAGTGCAGAGCGAGTGGATGCCAATGCCCCTTTGCTCCAGCGCCTGGCCATGTTCGCCCGTTTGCATCCCACAACGCTGGCCTCGGCAGGGTTGGCGGCCGTCTTGATGATTGGCCCACGGCGCTTGCTGCGTGTGGTGCGGGGCAGTTTGCCAACGCTGTTGCCAATGCTCCTCAAATTGAAGCGCTAATTCAAGACCGATCCCACCCAGGGGTGGGGATGCAGCAGGCGGTTAGCGCAGATTTTTTAATGCCTGCGCCGCTTGCGTGACCAATTCAGGGCCGGTATAGACCAAGCCGCTGTAGAGCTGCACCACATCGGCGCCGGCGTGGATTTTGCTGACGGCATCGGCCGCACTCAAAATCCCACCCACGCCGATGATGGGAAAGTCTTTGCCCAGGGCTTGGCGCAGCTGGCCAATCACCCGGTTGCTGGCCTCAAGGACTGGGGCACCGCTCAGGCCACCGGCCTCATCGGCATGGGGCAGCCCCTGCACGGCTTCGCGGCTGATGGTGGTGTTGGTGGCAATCACGCCATCCATGCCATGGCGCTGTAAGGTGGCGGCAATCACTTGCACTTGCTCTGGGGTCAAATCCGGGGCGATTTTGACAAAGATTGGCACCCGTTTGCCTTGCTGCTGGGCCAGCTCTTCGCGGCGCTGGGCAACAGCGGCCAAGAGACTGTCCAGTGCCTCATCACTTTGCAAAGCCCGCAAGTTTTTGGTGTTGGGCGAGCTGATATTGACCGTCACATAGTCAGCATGGGGATACACGCCTTCAAGGCAAATCAGGTAATCCTGCGTGGCGTTTTCGATGGCGGTGGCCGCGTTTTTGCCGATATTCAGGCCCAGCAGCAGGGATTTGCCCTTGCGGCGCACTTTGGACTGCTGCACGTTGTGCAAAAAAGCGTCCAGGCCATCATTGTTAAAACCAAAGCGGTTGATTAGCGCATTGGCCTCAGGCAGGCGAAACATGCGTGGCTTGGGATTGCCTGGCTGGGGTTTGGGGGTGACGGTGCCCACCTCGACAAACCCAAAGCCCATAGCGGCCAAGCCGTCGATACAGCGGGCGTTTTTATCCAGCCCGGCGGCCAAGCCCACGCGGTTGGGGAAGGTCAGGCCCGCCAGGGTGATGGGGTCGCTGATTTGGGTTTGTTGCCAGGCCGCTTGCAGTAAGGTGTTTTGGCTTTGTGCCAAGCGTTGCATGGTCAGGTCGTGGGCCGCTTCGGGGTCCATGGCGAACAAAACAGGGCGCATCAGCGCGTAGGGAATGAGTGACATAGCGATAATCCAAGGTTTTTCCCCAGGATTCTCTCTTATGACAGCCCCTTCTGCCCCCATCCATCAAGATGAACTGAAAACTCTGGTCGGCCAAGCCGCTTTGCAGTACGTGCGCCCGGGCGAAATTGTGGGCGTGGGCACGGGCTCGACGGTGAATAAATTCATTGATGCCCTGGCCAGCATGAAGGGGGAAATCAAAGGCGCTGTTTCCAGCTCCGTGGCCAGCACCGAGCGCTTGCTGGCTTTGGGCATTCCGGTGTTCGATGCGAATGCGGTTGAGCGCCTGGGCGTGTACATCGACGGCGCCGATGAGATTGATGGCCAAGGCTATATGGTCAAAGGTGGCGGCGCTGCATTGACCCGCGAAAAAATCGTCGCTGCCCTGGCCCAGCAGTTTGTGTGCATTGCCGATGCCTCCAAGCTGGTGGCGCACCTGGGCGCATTTCCATTGCCCGTCGAGGTGATCCCCATGGCGGCAGGGCAGATTACCCGTCGCTTTGCCGATCTGGGCGGCCATGCCCAGCTGCGCTTGAAAGATGGCCAGCCTTTGGTGACCGACAACGGCCAACACATTCTGGATGTGCATGGTTTGAAAATCACCGACCCGCTGGCGTTTGAATCCCAAGTGAATCAATGGCCCGGGGTGGTGACTGTCGGCGTGTTTGCCCACCAAAAAGCGCAGGTGTGCCTGCTGGGTACGCCCGAGGGCGTGCGCACGCTCACTTACTGAGTTTGGGTTGGCTGTTTCCCCGTTTTTGCTAGCGTTCCCGTAAAGGCAGATTGCCATGCTCAATGCCTTGTGGCTGGGGTTTTTTCTCACGGCCACCGTGGCCGCACTGGCGCAGTGGTTGCTGGCTGGCAACGCACAGGTGTTTGCCGCCATGGTGCAAGCGCTGTTTGCCATGGCCAAGCTCTCGGTCGAGGTCATGGTGCTGCTGTTTGGCACTTTGACTTTGTGGCTGGGCTTTTTGCGCATTGCTGAAGAGGCTGGCATTGTGCAAGCCCTGGCCCGCTGGCTGGCACCTTTGTTTGCCAAGCTCATGCCTGAAATACCCCGTGGCCACCCGGCCTTGGGGCTGATGACGCTCAATTTTGCTGCCAACGGCCTGGGGCTGGACAATGCGGCCACCCCCATGGGGCTGAAAGCCATGCGGGCGCTGCAAGAGCTCAACCCCAGCAGCACCACGGCCAGTAACGCGCAGATTTTGTTTTTGGTGCTCAATGCCTCGTCGCTGACGCTGCTGCCGGTGTCGATTTTTATGTACCGCTTGCAGCAGGGCGCGGCCGATCCCACCTTGGTCTTTTTGCCCATTTTGCTGGCCACTTCCGCCTCAACCCTGGTTGGACTGGTCAGCGTGGCCCTTGTGCAGCGCCTGCCCTTGCTCAGCCCGGTGGTGCTGGCGTATTTGCTGCCTTTGGCGCTGGGGTTGGCCGCGTTCATGGCCTTGCTGGCCAGTTTGAGTGCGGCGGCCTTGGCCAGCCTGTCGGGGCTGCTGGGCAACCTCAGCCTGTTTGCTGTGGTGCTGCTTTTTTTGCTGGTCGGGGCCTGGAAAAAGATTGCGGTGTACGACAGCTTTATCGCTGGGGCGAAAGAGGGGTTTGCCGTCGCCCGCGATTTGCTGCCCTACCTGGTGGCCATGCTGTGTGCGATTGGGGTGCTGCGGGCCAGCGGGGCGTTGGACTATGCCCTAGACGGCGTTCGTTATCTGGTGGGGCTGGCGGGGGTGGACAACCGCTTTGTGGATGCTTTGCCCACCGCCTTGGTCAAGCCCTTTTCTGGCAGCGCAGCACGGGCCATGTTGATTGAAACCATGCAAAGCCATGGGGTGGACAGCTTTGCGGCGCTGCTGGCAGCGACCATCCAAGGCAGTACGGAAACCACTTTTTATGTGTTGGCCGTGTACTTTGGCGCTGTGGGCATTCAGCGTGCCCGCCATGCGGTAGCGTGTGCGCTGCTGGCTGAATTGGCTGGGGTGCTGGCGGCGATAGGGGTGTGTTATTGGTTTTTTGCTTGAAAAATGATAGCTATAAACGCTTATTTATAGTCATTTTTTAAGAAAAATATTAATAAAACGTTGATTGGTAAGCGCTTCAAGCTTTGTTATTAAGAGTAAATAGTCGCCTTCAGCGTTTTTAGCAGACAGTTGCGCCCAGTGTTTACCCTGGTCATGGTTTGTACGTAAAACCCACCGCTCGGCGGGCTAGTCCATAAAAAATTACGGAATAACCCTGATAAATTTTTCGCAAAATAATCACAAAAGTGACTGGGTGCTGAACGAAAAGTCTTTTTGCTGACAAAAATTGCGCTAATCCCGTGTGGTTTACACGGTTTTTATTTCAGCCTGTAAGTCTTCTTCAAGTAATGTAAGCGATTGTTATGCATTGGGATGCTTGAGGGAGACGGGTAAATGAATATTAATAATTTTAAAATTAGCACTAAACTCACGCTTGGTTTTGGCTTGATGGCGGTGTTGTTGTTTTTAATTAGCGCAACTTCATTATGGAAGGCGAAAAATCTGCATGATGATTTTGAATCGGTCATGCACCAGCAATATCCTAAAGTGGTCAAAATTGAAGAAATCAAAGACTTGCTCAATACCAATGAAGTTTCCATCAGCCACATGCTGCATTACAAGGAAAGCGCCAGCCACGAGGATTTAATCGAAAAAGTATTGGCTACGCGAGCCAAGATTGCCGAGGCGCTGCAATTTTTGCAAACCCAGGAGATGGACGCAGAAGAGCAAGCAATTTTAGAAGCCTTCAAAGGGCCGCGCCTGGAATACATTGATGCGCAAGATCGGTATATTGAGTTAGTGCGCGATCGCCGTTTGGATGATGCTTTGTTTTTGCTGATTTTAGAAATGCCCAATAAGCGCAATGCTTACCATGCGGCACTAAAAAATCTGGTGGATGTGCAAAATAAACTCATGAATCAATCGGTCGAAGTGGCCAGCCAGTCGGTGACCAATATGTATTGGGTGATTGGCGCTGCCACGATGATTGTTTTATTGGGGGCAACTATTTTGTCGCTGTGGATTATTCGCAGCATTACCCGCCCGATTGCCGATGCTGTGCGTGTGGCCGATGCGGTGGCCGAGGGCAAGCTGACGCAAAACATCCAGGTGGTGGGCAAAAGTGAAACGGCCCGCTTGTTGCTGTCACTGCAGCAAATGCAAGCCGGTTTGGTGCAAGTGGTGGGGCGGGTGCGCCAAGGCTCGGAAGGCATTGCCTCGGCCAGTGCGCAAATTTCGCAAAGCAACCAGGATTTGTCCGCCCGCACTGAGCACCAGGCCAGCGCCCTGCAGCAAACCACGGCCACCATGGAGCAGCTGCACACCACCGTACGCCAAAACGCTGCCAGTGCTGAGCAGGCCAACCAGCTTTCGCAAAAAGCCCGCCAGGTGGCCACCCAGGGGGGTGCCGCCATGGAGTCGGTGGTGCGCAGCATGGGGGAAATCCAAACCAGTGCCGGGCGCATTGGCGACATCATTGGCGTGATTGATGCGATTGCCTTCCAAACCAATATTCTTGCGCTGAATGCGGCGGTTGAAGCGGCCCGCGCCGGTGAGCAGGGCCGCGGTTTTGCCGTGGTGGCCAGCGAGGTGCGGGCCCTGGCAGGGCGCAGCGCCGATGCGGCCCGCGAGATCAAGCAGCTCATCCACAGCAGCTTGGGCAGTGTGCAAGCGGGCACGCACGAGGTGGATCAAACCGGCCGGATCATGGCCGAAGTGGTGCAATCGATTGCCCAGGTGGCCCAGATCATGCAAGAGATCACGGCTGCCAGCAGTGCGCAAAGCCAGAGCGTGGCCCAGGTGAACCAGTCGGTGGTGCAAATGGAGCAAACCACGCAGCAAAACGCCGCCTTGGTCGAGGAGATGGCCGCCGCCGCGCTCAGCTTGAGTCAGCAGGCCCAAGAGCTGGTACACACCGTGGCGGTGTTTGACTTGGGCCAAGCGCTGGAGGTGCCAGAGTCTGGGCATCGGCCCAGCCAGGCACTTGCTAATTCAATAGCAGTTTCCGCTAATGATGAAAAGGAATTTTTGGCCTTATCGGCTTGAAATGCTTATTTCATAAGCGTGAAATGCCATCATTTTGATGGCATTTCGCTGTGATTCGTTGTGAAGCAGGCGGCGTTTTCCTGGGGCTATTCTTCATCCTCAAACACCAGCGGGGCCGGCGTGACAACGCGCAGCACGTGGCTTAAGTCCAGTTGGGTGCCTTGGGCATAGCTGCTGTAAGGGGTATCGGGTTCGAGCAGCGCGGTGGCCAAGTTGGCGTGGCCTTGGTTGAGGCTGACGTAGTAGCTGCCGGGGATGGCATCGGCCAAGAGGCGCTGGGTCACGATGTGGCCGCCCTGGTCGGTGTAGCCATCGGCCACCAGGGGCGAGAGCTCGGCAACGCGCAGCACTTGCAGGCCCAGCTGATCGAGTTGGGCGGCGGTGTTGCGCGCCTCGGGCGAGAGCCAGTAGCCGCAGGGGCGGCTGCGCTGCTCGGTGGCACTCAGGCCCAGGGCCGATTGCCAAGCCACCAGGGTGGGGGTGGTGTGGCCGCTGGTCAGGTCGATCAGGGGTAATTCGCGCTTTTCGTGTACGCCTTGGGCCTGCACCAGCAGGTTGCCTTGGCAGGCTTGGCTGGCAATGTCGCGGCTGGCGAAGGTGGCAACTTGGGTCAAATCCCTGGCGCGCGTGCTGGCGCTATCGAGCACGGAGAGCATGGCTTGCACCAGGCCATGCACACGGCGTTGGGCGTGCAGCAGCCCCAGGTCGCTGCCCCGGCTTTGCACGGTCAGGCCAATGGCGTTTTTCAGGGCGGCGATGTTGGCCAGGGTGGTGGGCTGCACGGTGTCCATGGCAAAGCCTGCCTCGGCACTGTTGCCGGTGGGCTCGGCCAGGGCATCGGTGCGCAAGCCCGCTTGTGCCAAGCGGCTGGTCATGGGCTGAAAAAACCATTCCTTGGCGGCTTTGGTGACAAATTCATGCGCGTTGGCGGTCATGGCGTATTGCACGCCCATGTCGTTCGCGCGGGTGGCGTTGAAGCGGGTTTGGGTTGGCCCCAGGGCGGCAAACTCGCCCGCATCGAGCACCACGGCCGGGCGGTACAGGGTGATCAGCTGTGCCAAAGTGCGGGCCTCGGGGGTTTGCAGGCGCAAATGGTCGTGGCGCAGATCGGTGCCATTGGCCGTGGTCGCTTGCTGGGTTTCAAAGCCATCAGGGTTGGCCCGGGGCACCAGCAGCAAGTTGATGTGCTTGAGCATGGGGCGCAGCAAGCCGCCTTCATCCAGCTCTTGCAGCAGGGCCAAAACGGCTTCGGTCGATGCCGGGGCATTGCCTTGCTGGCCTGCCACGATCATGACCATGGGGCGCTGCGTGGCATCCAGGCTGCTGGGGGTGAGGTCTGCGCTTTGGGCGGCCAAGACGGCCGCAATCACCCGGCCATTTTGTGAATTTCCGGCGGGCAGCACGGCGATGCGCACGCCATCGTCGCTGCTGCTGGTGCTTGGGGTGCTGTGCTGGGGCAGTTGCTGCAGCAGCTCGGCCAATTCGGCGTTGCTGGTAAAGCTGCTGCGCTCTGGTGCCAAACCGGGGGTGCGGTAGCGTTGGTCGGGTTCAGGAAAGAGGGCGGCCACGGCAGCGCTGTAGGGCAGGGCTTGCACGCGCGATTGGCTGATGGGGCTGGTGCTCACAGCAGGGGCCGTGGCCGCTGGGGGGGAGGCTGGCGCTGCGGGTGTTGTTGTGGTGGTGGTGCTGGTACCGGGCCACTCGGGCAACGGCACGCTGGTGCAGGCGCTTAAGGCCAGCACGCTGACCATCCAGGCCAGGTGGTGTGGCCTGGCAGTCACGCCATGGGCAGGGGTGGGGGAAACAACAAGGGCAAGGGGTTTTGTCATATGTGGTCTACCGCAAGTGGCCAGAGCGTGGCTCTGGCGGCCAAACATCTCAAAATCGCAAAAGAACCGGCCTAAAAACACAAAGGCCCCAGAGCATAGCAATGCCTGGGGCCTGAACAGAAGGGCTTAGCGGCCGAAGTTGCCGCCACCCCCACCGCTGCGGCGGCGGTTGCCGGCAAAGCCGGGGCCGCCACTGAAGCCGGGGCCGCCACGGCGCGGGCGATCGACCATCAGGTCCACGCTGGTGCGGGTGGGGTCGGGCTGGCCGCTGCTGCCGCCAGCGCGGGCGGGTTTGCGGGGGCGGCCCAGCTGGGTGCCCAGGTGGGCATCGGTGGGGGGCTGGAATTCAAACCGGCTGCTCGCGCCGCCTTCGTAATCCGGCCCTTCGCTGCGGGGGGGGCGGTTGTGGCTGCTGCTGCTGGTGCTAGTGCGGGGAGGGCGGCTTTCTCGCATCGGTGCCAAGCCTTCGCCCGGGCGGGTGCTGCTGCTGCGGCCTGGGCGCTGGCGCGAGCGGTTGTAGCCTTGGCCGCCACGGCGTGGGCCCGTGTCCCCTGGGGTGGCGCTGCCCTGGTCGGGGTGGCCTTCGCCGCTGGCTTGGGCGGCGGCTTCGGCCACCGGTTTGCGGCCACCACGGCCACCGCCTCGGTTGGGTTGGGCGGTTTTAGTGCTGCGGATGCGCTCCATCATCTCTTGGCGCGCGGCTTTGGCCGCTGCCTGCATGACTTCCCGGCTGGGGGGCTTGCCAGCACCGCCCCAAATGGTTTGGCGGCCCATGGCGATGGGCTCGGCTTTTTCACCCTCTTCAGGGCCAAAGTCGGGCAGCACCTGCACGGGGATTTCTTGCTTGGTGAAGCGCTCGATTTCCATCATGAAACCTTCTTCGTCCAGGCACACCATGCTGACAGCATGGCCTTCGCGCCCCGCGCGGCCCGTGCGGCCAATGCGGTGTACGTAGTCTTCTGGAACGTTCGGGATTTCGTAGTTCACGACGTGCGGCAGCTCGTCAATATCAATGCCGCGTGCTGCAATATCAGTAGCTACCAACGCACGCAGCTCGCCAGTTTTAAAGCCTGCTAGCGCTTGAGTGCGCGCGCTTTGGCTTTTGTTGCCATGCAAGGCCATAGCGGTGACACCGTGCTTGGTCAGGTATTCAGCCACATGGTTGGCGCCAAATTTGGTGCGGGTAAAGACCAGCACCTGGCTCCAGTTGTGCTCTTGGATGATGTGCAGCAGGGCTTCTTTTTTCTTGCGGCGGCCAACGGGGTGGATGATCTGGCTGATGCGCTGCACGGTGGTGTTGCGCGGTGTCACTTGGATGCTTTGCGGGTTTTTCAGCAAGGTGCCCGCCAGCTCGCGGATGTCGTCGCTGAAGGTGGCCGAAAACAGCAGACTTTGCTTGTCTTTGGGTACCAGGGCCAGGATTTTTTTCACATCGTGAATAAAGCCCATGTCCAGCATGCGGTCAGCCTCATCGAGCACCAGCACTTCCACGTGGGACAAATCCAGCAGGCCTTGCTGCTGCAAATCGAGCAACCGGCCTGGCGTGGCAACCAGGATGTCGATGCCTTTGCGGATACGGTCGATTTGTGGCTTCATGCCCACGCCGCCGAAGATGACGGTCGATTTGACGGGCAGATGTTGGGCGTAGGAGCGCAGGTTGTCCTCAATCTGCGCGGCCAATTCGCGCGTGGGGCTCAAGATCAGCGCGCGGATGCCGCCAGCGGGTTTTTGCGTGCCGCCTTGGGTCAGGCGGTGCAGGATGGGCAGCGAAAACGCCGCCGTTTTCCCGGTGCCGGTTTGGGCACCAGCGAGCAAGTCGTGACCGGCCAAAACGGCGGGGATGGCTTGTTCTTGAATCGGGGTGGGGGTGGTGTAGCCCTGCTCGTGTACGGCTTGGACGATGGCCGGAGCCAAGTTCAGTTCTTCAAATGTCATTGTTGTGGCAATACGCCCATCCTGGGCGTTGGGGTTAGGTGCTTGTTTTCAAAATTTATTCACCTTGCAGGGCCGCCCCTTGCGGGCAGCCGGGCCAGTCTCTAGGTGAATGGGCTGACCTTGGTTTTAAAGACGGTCGCAGTGCGTGGGTAGGCGCTGGAAGGCTTCGCAAAAAGGCCAAAGTCCAGGGTAACTGGATCCCTGGGTAGCCGATATTGTCGCATGCGTTGATAATTGCGGGTTGGTTGCTGCAAAAAGACAGCACATTAATTGCAAAAATTTCTTATTTGAAAGACCCATGGCTCAATACGTTTTCTCGATGAATCACTTGACCAAGACGGTGCCGCCCAAGCGCCAGATCTTGAAAGATATCTCTTTGTCGTTCTTCCCCGGGGCCAAAATCGGTGTGCTGGGCCTGAATGGTTCGGGTAAATCTTCGCTCTTGAAGATCATGGCGGGCGTGGACAAGGAGTTCGAGGGCGAAGCCATTCCCATGGCGGGGCTGTCGATTGGTTACCTGCCCCAAGAGCCCCAGCTCAACCCCGAGCACACGGTGCGCGAAGCGGTGGAAGAGGCCATGGCCGAGGTGAACAACGCCAAGGCCCGCCTCGAAGAGGTGTATGCCGCCTACGCCGAAGAAGATGCCGACTTTGATGCCCTGGCGGCCGAGCAAGGCGAGTTGGAGGCCATCATTGCTGCCGCAGGCACAGACAGTGAGCACCAATTAGAGATTGCCGCCGATGCCTTGCGCCTGCCCCCTTGGGATGCGGTGGTGGGCAAACTCTCGGGCGGTGAAAAGCGCCGCGTGGCGCTGTGCAAGTTGCTGCTGTCCAAGCCCGATATGCTGCTGCTGGACGAGCCGACCAACCACTTGGATGCTGAATCGGTCGATTGGCTGGAGCAGTTCTTGCACCGCTTTACCGGCACCGTGGTGGCCATTACCCACGATCGCTACTTCCTGGATAACGCGGCCGAGTGGATTTTGGAGCTGGACCGTGGCCATGGCATTCCCTACAAGGGCAATTATTCCGACTGGCTGCTGCAAAAAGGCAACCGCCTGGAGCAAGAGCAAAAAGGGGAAGAAGCCCGCGCCAAAGCCTTGAAAAAAGAGCTGGAATGGGTGCGCCAAAATGCCAAAGGTCGCCAGACAAAATCCAAAGCCCGTATTGCCCGCTTTGAAGAGCTGAGCGATTACGAATACCAAAAACGCAATGAAACCCAGGAAATCTTTATTCCTGTGGCCGAGCGTTTGGGCAGCAAGGTGATCGAATTTAAAAACGTCTCCAAAGCCTTTGGCGACCGTTTGTTGATTGACAACCTGTCGATGAACGTGCCCGCTGGGGCCATCGTCGGCATCATCGGCCCCAACGGCGCGGGTAAATCCACGCTGTTCAAGCTGATTGCGGGCAAAGAGCAGCCCGATAGCGGCACGGTGGAAATCGGTCAAACCGTGCAGCTGGCCTATGTGGACCAGTCGCGTGACAGCCTCTCGGACGATAAAACCGTGTGGGAAGACGTTTCCGGTGGCCTGGATATTTTGAACATCGGCAAATTCCAAATGGCCAGCCGCGCTTACTGCGGGCGCTTTAACTTCAGCGGTCAGGACCAGCAAAAGAAAGTTGGCAACCTCTCCGGTGGTGAGCGTGGTCGCCTGCACTTGGCGAAAACCTTGATTCAAGGCGGCAACGTGCTGCTGCTGGACGAGCCCTCCAACGACTTGGACGTGGAAACCCTGCGTGCCCTGGAAGACGCGCTGCTGGAATACGCCGGCACGGTGCTGGTCATCAGCCACGACCGCTGGTTCTTGGACCGCATCGCCACCCACATCCTGGCCGCTGAGGGCGACTCGCAATGGGTGTTCTTTGACGGCAACTACCAAGAATACGAGGCCGACAAGAAACGCCGCCTGGGCGAAGAGGGCGCTGCGCCCAAGCGTTTCCGCTACAAGGCACTGAAATAAGTCAGTGACTTTAATTGCATAGCAAGAGGCGTACTGAGTACGCCTTTTTTTATTGAAAAACACCAAAAAATAGCAAAAATAAAGCGGTAGATGCTATTTATTATTATCTTGTCAGTGCCGCTTGAACTGGGCACAGTTCTGGGCACTATGCGCTGCAAAATTTTTCTGCCTCTGTTGTTGTTCACGGTTGTTACGGCCTCGCTGCCGGTGCAGGCCCAGGTGCAGCGCTGCACCGATGCCCGCACGGGCAAGGTGACGTACACCGACGGCAGTTGCAGCGCTGACCAGCGCAGCCAGGAGGTGGTGCCAGCCCTTTCGCCGCAGGAAAAAGCCGCGCAAGAGCGCCAATACGAAGAGGCCCAAGCCCGCTGGCAGCTGGAGCAGGCCCGCACCCAGGCCCAGCGCCAATTAGAGGCGGAAAAAGCCGCGGCCCAAGCCGCCGCAGCGGCGGCGCGGCAGCCCCCGGTGCAAATTATTCAGCCGCCCGCCAATCCTGCTGCACCTGTGGTGGTGCCTTATCCGGTGTACCCCGGTTCGGTGGGGGCTTATCCCCCCCACCACCGCCCGCGGCCACCGCATGGCAAGCCCCCACCGCCCGAGCCCGAAGTGCGCTGGCAGTGCAATGTGTTTCGGTGCTACGACGGCAAGGGCAATGTGCGGCCCCGGCCTTGATCGGCGGCCGGCCCAAGGCCTGCCGCCAAGCCTTGCAACACATCGGGCCAGCGCAAACGCATTTTGAGCTCTGTCTTTAAACGGCGATTGGAGAGGCGGCGCGATTCGCTCATAAAGCTCAAGCTCAGGGGCGAGAGCTGCTCTTGCGCCTGGCTGCGCGAGATGCGCGGTGGGCGCGGCAGGCCGTACATATCGGCCGCCTGCTCAAAATAATCGCCCATGCGCAGCTGGCGATCGTCGCACACGTTCATGGCCCGCAAGGGCCGAGCGCGAAACAGGGCCAGCAGGCAGGCCAGGGCCAAATCGTCGGCATGAATATGGTTGGTAAACACATCGTCGGCCGCGGCCAAGATGGGCAGGTTTTTGCGCAACCGCTCTTGGGGCGTGCCATGGGGGCGATTGGGCGCATAAATGCCGGGGGCCCGCAAAACGCTCAGGCGCACGCGCCGGTGTTGCGCCCAGCGCTGCAATTGCGTTTCCGCATCCACACGCCGCTGGGCGCGGGCGGTGCTGGGGGCCACGGGGCGGGTTTCATCCACCCAAGCGCCGGCGCAATCGCCATACACCCCGGTGGTCGAGACATAGGCCAGCGCCCGGGGCGCTGAAGTTTGGCTCAGCGTCTGCAGCAGGGCGCGGGTGCGGGTGTCGTGCGGGCCGTATCCCGGTGGCGGGGCCAGGTGCAGCACATAAGGGGCCAGACCAGCCAGGCGGCGCAGGCTGGCCGGGGCATCCAAGTTGCCCAGCAAGGGGGTGATGCCCTGGGCTTGCAGTACGGCCTGGCTCTGTGGGCTGGAAGTTAGCGCCCGCACCCGCACCCCGCGATCGAGCAGCAGGCGGGCGCAGCGCTGGCCCACATCCCCACACCCGACAATGAAGACGCGCAGGCGGCGAAATGGGGCCAGCGGCTGGGGGCGGATGCGTGGCGGGCGGGGGTATGGTTTTGCGTTTATGGGCACAATCCGGCCTTTCCTGGCGCGGGGCCAGTGCTAAAAATAAGGAAGGATAGCCAAGATATGAGCGCAGACAACGCTTGCCAAGTCACCATCCAGCCCAGTGGTCGCAGTTTTATGGTGCGCGAAGGCCAAACCATTTTGGCCGCCGCCATCGAGGCTGGGGTGGGCCTGCCCTATGGCTGCAAGGACGGGGCCTGCGGCTCGTGCAAATGCCAAAAATTGAGCGGCAGCACCACGCATGGCAGCCATTCGGCCCATGCCTTGAGCGAGGAAGAGGCGCGCCACGATGTGATCTTGACCTGCCGTGCCACCGCCCACAGCGATGTGGTGCTGGAGTCGCGCCAAGTGAGCTTGGAAGGCTTGCCGCCCATCAAGAAAATGCCCGTGCGGGTGCGCAGCCTTGCGCGTTTGAGCCCCGATGTCATGCAAGTGCAGCTGCAGCTGCCGGCCACCGAAAAATTTGTGTACTTTGCCGGGCAATACATTGAGTTTTTATTGCGCGACGGCACCCGCCGGGCGTATTCCATGGCCAACGCACCGCACACCCAGGCCGACAACCCCGGTATGGAGCTGCACATTCGCCACATGCCCGGTGGCGTGTTCACCGACCAGGTGTTTGGCGGGATGAAGGAAAAGGACATCCTGCGCGTCGAAGGCCCGTTTGGCAGCTTTTTCTTGCAGCCCAACAGCCAAAAGCCCTTGATTTTTATCGCCTCTGGCACGGGTTTTGCCCCCATTCAAGCCATCTTGCAGCACTTGGAATACCTGGGCAGCCGCCGCCCGGTGATGCTGTATTGGGGAGGGCGGCGCCCACACGATATTTACCGGGCCGACTGGATTCAGGCGCATCGCCTGCCGGGGGGCTTGAACTTTGTGCCCGTGGTTTCGGATGCTTTGCCGCAGGACGATTGGCAGGGCCGCACAGGGTGGGTACACCAAGCCGTGCTGGATGATTTTGCTGATCTGGCCCCTTTCGAGGTGTACGCCTGCGGTGCCCCGGCGATGGTCGAGGCAGCGCGACACAGCTTTATCGCGACCCGCAATCTGCCTGCCGAAGCATTTTTTGCCGATGCCTTTACCAGCGCTGCCGATTCAGCGTAATTGGCCACCGCCATACCCACCCGGGTGGCGGACTTTCTTGCCCACGCCCCAGCAGCGTGGGCGTGGCTGCTCTTAAATGGCGGTTTTTTTGACCTTGAAGGAGTGTTTTCATGCCGCCGTCTGTGTCCCGTTGTGCTTACCAGTTGCATGTGCAGTTGCAAGGCACAACCCCTGCCGTCTGGCGGCGCTTGGTCGTGGCAGAGCGCACTTCTTTGGCGCAACTGCACCGCATCGTGCAAACCGTTTTGGGCTGGCACCAGCCCCAGCCGTATTGCTTTGAAATTGCGGGCCAGCGCTACGGCCAGCCCAACCCGGATGACCCCAACGACCCCACCATGGATGCCCGCCGCTACACCCTGGGGCAATTGCAGCAGCATGGCCCCGTGCCCATGGCGCACAGTGTTGGCGGTGGCGAGGGCGTTGCACTGCTGCGCATTCGGGTGGAGGCGGTGCAACCGCTGACGGCATTGCTTGTCATCCCCGATTGCCTGGATGGCCGCCACCAGCCCGATGGCAGCGCGTTTGATATAGCCGCAGCCCGTTTGCGCGTGCAGGCTTTGCAGGCCCAGCCGCAAAAAGCGGGTGAATGCCTGATTTAAAAATAAAAGCTGTTTGCGCTTAATTTAAAACGTTTTCAAGGCAATTTTGCTTTGAATCGCTTATTAAATCAGCGCAAACAGCTATTGTTTTTATGAGGTGGTGTGCAGCCGCTTTAGCGGGCCGCAGCCACCAACCGCTGGCGCGGCAGCAGTTTGAGCAAGGTTTTGAGCAAGGCACCGTACAGCGGCACAAACACCGCCAGGCTCACCAGCAGCTTGATCACGTAATCGACCAGGGCAATCTCCATCCAGTTGGCCGCCATAAACGGGTTGGAGCTGCGCCAGAACGCCACGCTGAAAAACATCAGCGTATCGGCCGCCTGACCAACAATGCCCGAGGCGGCCGGCGCAATCCACCACTGGGGCCATTGGCGCAGGCGGTCAAACACCTGAATATCGAGCAGCTGCCCCAGCACATAAGCCATAAAGCTGGCCAAGGAAATGCGGAACACAAAGGCGTTGAAGGTGGCCAAGCTCTCCCAGCCGGCAAACGCGCCATCGTGAAACAGCACCGAGACGATGTAGGAGGCGACCAGTGCGGGCAGCATGACCCGGGCAATGACGATTCTGGCGGCCGGTTTGCCAATCAGGCGCACCGTTAAATCGGTGGCCAAAAAGATAAACGGAAAGCTGAATGCGCCCCACGTGGTATGCCAGCCCCATAGGGTAATGGGCAGTTGCACCAGGTAGTTGCTGGCAATGATGAGGGTGATGTGAAAGGCGATCAGGGCCACGAGCGCGTTGCGCTGGGCCGTTGCCGGGAGCTCAAACATAAAAGTCCTTTTTGGGCAAAGCAAGCATGGGGGTGAGGGAACCCATGGCACCGGCCCCCGATGGGCCCGTGCGAAGAGGGGCGCAAGTTTAACCGTGCAAATTCACCCCCAGGCGCTGGGGCAGCACTTGCTGCAGCACGGTGGTGGAGATCTCTTCAATCGATTTGTGCGTGCTCGAGAGCCACTGCACCCCGGCGCGGCGCATCATGGCCTCGGCCTCGGCCACCTCGTGGCGGCAATTTTGCAAGCTGGCGTAGCGCGAATTGGGGCGGCGCTCGTTGCGAATATCGGACAGGCGCTGGGGGTCAATCGTTAGGCCAAACAGCTTTTTACGGATCGGCTCCAGCGCCGGGGGCAGCTGCTTGCGATCAAAATCTTCAGGAATCAGCGGGTAGTTGGCCACTTTTAGGCCAAATTGCATCGCCAGGTACAGGCTGGTGGGGGTCTTGCCCGAGCGGCTCACGCCAATCAGCACCACATCGGCACCCGACAGGTCGGCGTGTGTCTGCCCATCGTCGTGCGCCAGGGTGTAGTTGATGGCCTCCATGCGGTTGAGGTATTCCTTGCTCTGGCTGATATCGCTAAAGCGCCCGACGCGGTGCTGGCTTTTCAGGCCCAGCTCATCTTCCAGCGGCTGCACAAAGGTGCCAAACATGTCCATGAGCAAACCCTTGCAGTGCTGGGTGATCACGGCCACCACGTCTGGATTGACCAGGGTGCTGAAAACGATGGGGTTTTTTCCCTCCACTTCACCACTGTGATTGATTTGGCGCACCGCTTGGTGGGCTTTATCGACGGTATCGACAAAGGGAATGCGCACGATGCGGGGGGTGATATCAAATTGCGCCATCAACGCGGTGCCAAAGGTCTCGGCGGTGATGCCCGTGCCGTCCGAAATCACAAAAACCGTGCGTGTATGCATACACTTGCCTCTCCAGTGGGGTCAGAAACTGCCGGATTTGGCCATTGTTTTGGCTGCCCGGCCCTACAATCGCCGATTATTTGTCAGATTCCTGCCTCTGCCCGATGAAGTCCCACAACGAAAACCAAGCAAAGTGACTTGCACCGCGCAGACGCTGCCGATTTTTTAACTTTGGAGTTTGTTATGTCTGAACGCTTTGCTGCGAATGCTCTGGTCGTGCCCTTTGAGCAACTGCGCATGGAGGATGTGGAGGTTGTTGGCGGTAAAAACGCCTCACTGGGCGAGATGATCTCGCAGCTGCCCCAGGGCGTGCGCGTGCCCACCGGCTTTGCCACCACGGCCCACGCTTTTCGCCAATTTCTGGCATTTGAAGGTCTGGCCGAGAAAATCTCCGCCAAATTAAAAGCCTTGGACGTGGACGATGTGCGTGCTTTGGCGCAAGTGGGTGCCGAAATCCGCGCCATGGTCGAAGCCCAGCCCTTCCCCGCCGATCTGGAAAAAGCCATTCGCGAGGCTTTTGACACCCTGCAAGGCGGCAACAGCGCCGCTTCGTTTGCGGTGCGCTCTTCGGCCACGGCCGAAGACCTGCCCGACGCTTCGTTTGCCGGTCAGCAAGAAACCTTCTTGAACGTGGTGGGCATCGAAGATGTGCTGCACAAAATGAAAGAAGTGTTCGCTTCGCTCTACAACGACCGTGCCATTTCTTACCGCGTCCACAAAGGCTTTGAGCACGACGTGGTGGCCCTGTCTGCTGGTGTGCAGCGCATGGTGCGCTCTGACCTGGGCGCCGCCGGTGTGATGTTTACCATCGACACCGAATCGGGCTTTGAAGACGTGGTGTTCATCACCTCCAGCTACGGCCTGGGCGAAACCGTGGTGCAAGGCGCCGTGAACCCGGACGAGTTCTACGTCCACAAGCCCATGCTCAAGGCCGGCAAACAGGCGCTGATTCGCCGCAACCTGGGCAGCAAACTGATCCAGATGGTGTTTGCCACCCCCGAAGAAAAAGCTGCCAGCGGCAAGCTGGTGAAAACTTGCGATGTGGCCCCTGAGCTGCGCAACCGCTATTCGCTGTCCGACGCGGATGTGCAGTTGCTGGCCCAGTACGCCCTGGTGATTGAGCAGCACTATGGCCGCCCCATGGACATTGAGTGGGGCAAGGACGGCACCGACGGCCAGCTCTACATCCTGCAGGCGCGTCCCGAAACCGTGAAAAGCCAGTCCAAAGGCCAGGCCGAGCTGCGCTACAAGCTCAAAGGCACCGGCAATGTGCTGGTTGAAGGCCGTGCCATTGGCCAGAAGATCGGCACCGGCACGGTGCGTCTGGTGGCCGACATTTCGCAAATGGACCAAGTACAAGCCGGCGACGTGCTGGTCACTGACATGACCGACCCCAACTGGGAGCCGGTGATGAAAAAAGCCGCAGCGATTGTTACCAACCGCGGTGGCCGTACCTGCCACGCTGCCATCATTGCGCGTGAATTGGGCATTCCGGCCGTGGTGGGTTGCGGCGATGCCACGGCACGCTTGAAAGACGGCACCTTGGTGACCGTGTCTTGCGCCGAGGGCGATACCGGCAAGATCTACGACGGCCTGATCGAAACCGAAGTGACCGAAGTGCAGCGCGGTGCCATGCCCGAGATTGCCACCAAGATCATGATGAACGTGGGCAACCCCCAGCTGGCTTTTGACTTTGCCCAACTGCCCAATGGCGGTGTGGGTCTGGCGCGTTTGGAATTCATCATCAACAACAACATCGGCGTGCACCCCAAGGCCATCCTGGACTACCCCGCCGTAGATGCTGACCTGAAAAAGGCTGTTGAATCCGTGGCCCGTGGCCATGCCTCGCCGCGTGCCTTCTACGTCGATAAAGTGGCCGAAGGCGTGGCCACTATTGCCGCAGCGTTCTGGCCCAAGCCCGTCATCGTGCGCATGTCGGACTTCAAGTCCAACGAATACCGCAAGCTGATCGGCGGCAGCCGCTACGAGCCGGAAGAAGAAAACCCGATGCTCGGCTTCCGTGGTGCAGCGCGTTACATCTCTGAAGACTTCGGCGAAGCTTTCAAGATGGAGTGCGAAGCCCTGCGCCGCGTACGCGAAGACATGGGTCTGACCAACGTTGAGATCATGATCCCCTTCGTGCGCACCTTGAAGCAGGCCGAGCGCGTGACCGAGCTGCTGGCCGACAACGGCTTGAAGCGCGGCGAAAACGGCTTGAAGCTGATCATGATGTGCGAAGTGCCCTCCAACGCCATCCTGGCCGAAGAGTTCCTGGAATACTTCGATGGCTTCTCCATCGGTTCCAACGACCTGACCCAGCTCACCCTGGGGCTGGACCGCGATTCGGGTCTGGAATTGCTGGCCAAAGACTTTGACGAGCGCGATCCGGCCGTTAAGAAAATGCTCGAACGCGCCATCGATGCCTGCTTGGCCAAGGGCAAATACGTGGGTATTTGCGGTCAAGGCCCTTCTGACCATCCCGACTTTGCCAAATGGTTGGCCGACAAGGGCATTGTCTCGATCTCGCTGAACCCCGATACCGTGATCGAAACCTGGCAAAACCTGGCCAAGTAAGGCCGACTGCGCAGCCCGCCATGCCCGAGCAAGTTTCTGCCCAGCATGACGAGGCGGCCGCTGTGGCAGCCGAGGTTTTCCCCCCCGACTTGCACGACACCCACCACCTTTGGCTCAAAGCATCGCTGCTGACAGTCTGGGTGGTGGTCACGTTTGGGGGGGCGTATTTTGCCCGCATCCTGCAAAAAGGAGGGGGGCAATGGGGCTATTGGATGGCGGCCCAAGGCTCAGTGTTGGTCTTTTTGGCCATTGTGGTGTTCTACTCGTGGGCCATGGCACGGTTTGAGCGGCGTGATGCCCAAGCGACCGATCCCGGCCCACCCCCTTTGGAAGATGGGGCTGATGACGCAGCCCTCTGATCGCCCCGGTATCCGTGCCCTGCATGCCCGCGCGTATTCTTCGCGCTGGCACCGTTTTGTGGGGCTGTACGTTGTCGGCGTGCTGGTGTTTCTGGGCTGTATGGGCTGGGCGGAGCACCTGGGCCTGTCGCGGTTGTGGATTGGCCCGATCTTTTTGTTCGTCACGGTGATGGTGTATGCGCTGATCGGTATTTCGGGGCGCACGGGCAGTCCGGAGGAATACTACGTCGCTGGGCGGCGCATTCCCCCCATTTACAACGGTATGGCCGCGGCAGCCGACTGGATGAGTGCGGCTTCCTTTATCAGCTTGGCTGGGGCCTTGTACCTGCAAGGGTATGGCGGCACACCTGAAAACCCGGGGGGGCTGGCCTATGTGCTGGGCTGGACGGGGGGCTTTGTGCTGGTGGCCTTGCTGGTTGCGCCGCATTTGCGGGCCATGCGCCTGTACACCTTGCCAGACTTTTTTCAGCAGCGCTTTGGGGGCAGCTGGCCGCGCATCATTGCGGCCTTGTCTGCGGTGTTGTGCTCATTCACCTATGTGGTGGCGCAAATTTATGGGGTGGGGCTGATTGCTTCGCGCTTGACCGGGGTGCAGTTTGAAATTGGCATCATGCTGGGTCTGGGCGGCGTGCTGGTGTGCTCCTTCCTGGGGGGGATGAAGGCCATCACCTGGACCCAGGTGTCGCAATACATTGTGGTGTTGCTGGCTTTTCTGGCACCGATGTCGTGGCTGGCGTACAAGCAATTGGGCAACCCGGTGGCCGCTGTGGCCTACGACAGTCATTTGCAAGCCATTGCCGATATGGAAACGCGGCTTCTGGCGGCCCCTGAAGAGCTGCAAGTGCGCCAGGAGTTTGAGCGCCGCGCCCAGGTGCTGGAATACAAATTGAGCAATGTGGCGCAAAACTTGGAGCAAGAGCGCCAGCTGCTGCAAGAGCGGGTGCGGTATCTGCGCTCTATTCACAGCGATATGGCATCGATTGTGCAGGCCAATCGCGAGCTGGTGAACCTGCCGCGCACCCCCGAAGAGGCCAAAATCCTGTGGCAGGAGCAAATGCACGAATACCGCCAGCGCTCCCAGCCCTTGAATGGGGTGCCCCGCCATACCCTGCCCTTTGCCGGTGATCCCGAAGGCTCGCCGCAGGAGCAAGCCCTGTTTGATAAATCCCGGCGCAACTTTTTGGCTTTAATGTTTTGCCTGATGCTGGGCACGGCAGGGCTGCCCCACCTGCTGACGCGCTACTACACCGCGCCCTCGGTGGCCGGGGCGCGCTCCTCGGTAGCGTGGTCGCTGTTTTTTATTGCGCTGTTGTACCTCAGTGCGCCGGCCTTGGCCGCCTTGGTGAAGTACGAGGTGATGCACAAATTGGTCGGTGTGCGCTTTGATGAGCTGCCCACCTGGATTGCCCAATGGTCACGGGTGGATAGCTCGTTGCTGGCCGTCGAAGATGTGAATGGCGATGGCCGCTTGCAGTGGGGCGAAATTCGCCTGGGGGCTGACCTCATCATGCTGGCCACCCCAGAAATTGCCGGGCTGCCCTACGTGATGTCGGGTTTGGTGGCGGCCGGTGGTCTGGCGGCGGCGCTGTCCACGGCCGATGGTTTGTTGCTGACGATCAGCAATGCCTTGGTGCGCGATTTGTACTTTCAAGCCCGTCCGCACCAGGCCAGTACCGAGCAGCGGGTGATTGTCTCAAAGTTTGTACTTATGGCCGTAGCGTTGGCGGCGGCTTTTGTGGCAAGTCGTCGTTCTTCTGATATTTTGCCTATGGTTGCAGCTTCATTTTCGATAGCTGCCTCCGCCTTTGTGCCGGTGATGGTGCTGGGCATTTTTTGGCGTGGCACCAACCGCATGGGTGCGGTGGCCGGCATGCTCAGTGGGCTGGGGGTGACGCTGTACTACATGCTCTCCCATACGGCACTGGCGCAGGCGCTGTTCCCGAAAGCCTGGTTGGCCAATGGGATGTGGTGGGACATCCAGCCGGTGTCGGCCGCCGTGTTTGGCGTGCCGGTGGGTTTGGTGGTGGCGATAGTGGTCAGCTACTGGAAAAAACCCTAGCAACCCGCTTAGGCTTGCCCAGGCGTTTGGGTAATTTGCTGGAAGGTGGGGGTGCTATTGGTCATCAAGGCCCCCAAGTGCAACAAGCTTTGGGTGTCCAAAAAGGGGCGCACTTCTGAGGAGGACAGGCTGTGCGTAATGCGCAGCTGCGGCTCTTGGGTGAGCAACAGAATTTGCGGCTGGGCAAACGGCAGTTTGCGCGCATCCAGCAGTTTGGCAATTTGCGGCTGGTGCGGCTGCTGGGTTCTGCGCAGCACCACGGCGGTGGTCTCATCGTTGAGCGCAATGAACACCCCGGGCGGGTACATGCCCACGCTGTGCAGCAAGGCATCCCCGGCTTTTTGATAGAGCTGCGAGGAGGGGCCGGTGATCACATGCACCGATTCGGCCACGCTGCGGCCGGCCCGGCTGCGGCGGGGGCTGATCATGGCGGCATAGCGATCCACCGTGGCCAGCAGGCGGGCCAAACGTTCAGCCGCTTGCTGCTGCAGCAATGGCAGCTGTGGCGGGATGTTGATATGGTGCAGCGTCACCACGTCCAGCCACAATCCATTGGTGATTTGCATGCGCTCCAGCAAGCGCCGCCCTTCCACCGGATGCATGCGAATGGCTTCTTGCTGGGCAGCGCTGGGGCGCTCGCGCTGCAAGGCCAGCTGGTCTTGCAGCTGGGTCATGCCGATGTTCATGGTCAGGGCGGCGCGGACCAAGGCATCGCGCTCTTGCGGTGGCAAATGGTAGGTGTCGGCCAAAATGTGGCTCAGTGTTGCGCATACCAGTGCATGGGCCGCGCTGTAGCCCGTGTGCGAGCTGGAGGCCAGCTGGTACATCAGGTACAAGCCCGCATCGCGGTCATGCGCCAAGAGCTCTTGCAGCCACGCATCAAGTTGCAGAACTTTGGCTTCAAAATTACCCACCTGCGCCGGATGCGTCAGCACCAAAGCCAAGGCCGCCTCTAAATCGGCCCACAAGCCTTGCAGGTCTTCGTAGGTGTCGTAGTCCATGGCAGCGTATCGGCGCAAGTGCGGCGCAATCAAGAAGGGCAGGCAGGTGCGGGGGCAGTTGCAGGTGTTAATCGCGGAAGTTGTTGAACGACAGCGGGTGGTCAGGCAGCTCTTTGCGGATCAGCGCCATCGCCGCTTGCAGGTCATCGCGCTTGGCACCAGTGATGCGCACGGCATCGCCCTGGATGGCCGCTTGCACCTTCATCTTGCTCTCTTTAATGAGTTTTTGAATTTTTTTGGCCAGTTCTGATTCAATGCCGTTTTTGATTTTTACCACCTGCTTGACCTTATCGCCGCCGATTTTTTGCGATGGCTGCACGTCCATGAAGCGCACATCTACGTTGCGCTTGGTCAGTTTGTTGCGCAGGATGTCTTCGACCTGCTGGAGCTGAAAATCGGCATCGCCAAACAGGGTGATCTCTTTGTCCTTGAGCTCCAGGCCCGCTGAGCTGCCTTTGAAGTCAAAACGGGTGCCAATTTCTTTGGCAGAGTTGTCCACGGCGTTTTTGACTTCGACAAAATCAGCTTCCAAGACGGTATCAAATGAAGGCATAGCAGTTCTCTTTCTCTCTTCTCAAACAGGGCGCACCCACCAGACCCACTCAGGCGCAGTGCGACAATCGGGGGATGTTAGTCGAGAAAAATACTTCATTACAGAATTTGAATACCTTTGGCATTGCCGCCAGTGCCGATGTGCTGGTGCGCTTGACCAGCACCCAAGCGGTGCAGGAGCTCGCCTCCAGTGCCATTTTGCGCACCCCGCAAGGGGCCTTGCGCCCCAGCTTGGTGCTGGGTGGGGGCAGCAATATCGTTTTGAGTGGCGATGTGGTGCATGCCGTGGTGCTAAAAATGGAAATTCCCGGCATGGCCTTGGTGGAAGAAACGGCCAAGCATTGGATTGTGCAGGCTGGGGCGGGGGTGCGCTGGCATGACTTGGTGGAGTGGACACTGCAGCAGGGCTGGGGCGGTTTAGAGAATCTGGCCTTGATCCCCGGCACCGTGGGCGCAGCCCCTGTGCAAAACATTGGGGCCTACGGGGTGGAGCTGCAAGACCGCTTTCACAGCCTGGATGCGGTGGATTTGCGCACGGGGCAGGTCTTTACCCTGGATGCGGCCCAATGCGCTTTTGCCTACCGTGATTCGGTGTTTAAACATGTGCCGGCGCAGGCGGGTGATTTTGGCTTGGCAGGCCAAGCGGTGATAACCCAGGTGCGCCTGGCCCTGCCCAAGCAATGGCAGCCCGAGCTGGGCTACCTGGAGCTGCAGCGCAAGGCAGAAAGTTTGGGCATCGCTCAGCCCAGTGCCCAGCAGGTGTGTGATTGGGTGTGCGCCATTCGCCGTGCCAAGTTGCCCGATCCAGCGCAGATTGGCAATGCGGGCAGTTTTTTTAAAAACCCCACCGTCACCCAAGAGCAATGCCGCGACACCATTGCCCGCGAGCCCAAAATTGTTTACTACCCCCTGCCCGATGGCCGCATCAAGCTGGCCGCCGGCTGGTTGATTGATGCCTGTGGCTGGAAAGGCAAAACCCTGGGCCGCGCCGGAGTGTATGAGCACCAAGCGCTGGTGTTGGTCAATCGTGGCACGCTTGGCAGTTGCGACAACAGTGTGACGGGTGGAGAGGTTATGACCCTGGCGGCTGCGATTCAAACCAGCGTGTACGAGCGCTTTGGCATTCGGCTGGAGCCGGAGCCGATAGTGGTGTGATTTTGTTTTTGCAAACAATACAAGATCGTAAAATTTACCTTTTATTGCAAAGTAAACATATTCTGAACCCCACAGCCTGCAAGGCCGTGGGTTTTTTCATGGTGCAAATGTCTGTGGTTGGTGGCAAGGAAATTCCCGTTGAGTGAGAAAAAAACATCTTTAACAGCCAATGCAACGGCCTTGCCCCGGCTGCATTTGCTGGGCACCTTGGTGCTGATGCTGGTAGTAACCCTGGCGTTGGCCAGCTTTTATTCTTGGCGCAGCAAAGAGCAGCAGCAGGCGTTTCGTGAGCGAATCACGCAGACCATGGCTGAGCAGCAGCGTCAGCGCCTTTCTTCCGAGCTGCAATCGGCCATGGGCTATCTTGAGTTTTTGCGCAAGCGCACCGAATCGGTCATGCGCCAGAACATGGTCGAGCAAACCGATGCCGCATTCGTAGTGGCGCAGGCAATTTATAAGCGCGAAGCCCCGCACCGCCCAGCGCAGCAAGTGCAGCAGCTGATTGTTGAAGCCCTGCGTCCGCTGCGTTTTTTTGAAGGCCGGGGCTACGTGTTTATTGACAGCATGCAAGGCGACTTTGTCCTGCTGCCAACGGCACCAGAGTACGAGGGGCAATCGGGCATTAACAACCAAGACGACACCGGCTCCTACATCATGCGGGGCTTGATCAATGCGGCTCTGACCCCGGATGGCAACGGCTTCTTCAGCTACCGGTGGTACCACCCGAAAAACCCGCAAACCATGGCGCGAAAAATCGCCTACGTGCGTCACTTCGCTCCTTTTGACTGGCTGATCGGCACCGGCGACTATGTCCTGGAGTGGGAAGAGCTGCAGAAAAAAGAAGCCATGAAGCGTCTGCGGGCCTTGCGCTTTGGCAGTACGGGCACCATTGGGCTGATCGACCATGACGGGCGCTCGCTGCTCAGTCCCAGCGATGCCTCGCTGGAGGGGCTGTTGCCTGAGCAAATGCTGCCCGTGCAGCGCCAGGCCTTAGAAAAGCTGCGCGAGACGGCCCAGGGCGGTGGCGGCTTTGTCGAATACGACTGGCCCCGTCCTGGAGCGGCACCCGATGCCCCCTTGGGGCGCAAAACCGCCCTGGTCACCACCTATGCCCCTTGGGGCTGGGTGCTGACCACCACCATGTTCAACAACGAGCTGGAAGCGCCCTGGCAGGCTGAAGTCCAGCAGCAAAACGAGCACAAAGCGCGCCAGCAGCTGGAGCTGGTGTTGGTCGTGCTGGCCTCTTTGCTGCTGGGCGGGCTGGGCTCGTGGGTGTTTTCGCGCTGGTCGGGAGGCTTGTTTGCCCGCTACCACCAAGAGCGCGAAGCCACCCAGGAAAAGCTGCGCATCGCCGCCATTGCCTTTGAATCGCAAGAGGGCATGATCGTCACCGATGCCAAAAGCCGCATCCTGCAAATCAACCAAGCCTTTACCGACATCACCGGCTACAGCGCCGCAGATGTGGTGGGCAAAAGCCCCAGCATCCTGAAATCGGGGCGGCATGGTGCGGCGTTTTATGCTGCCATGCGCCAGCAATTGCTCAGCCACGGCACCTGGGCGGGAGAGGTTTGGAATCGCCGCAAAAACGGTGAAATCTACCCCGAGTGGCTGACCATTACCGCCGTCAAAGACGAGACCCAAACCACCACCCATTACGTCGGTTCGCTGTTTGACATTACCAGCCGCAAAGCGGCCGAGGAAGAAATTCGCCACCTGGCGTTTTACGACTCGCTGACCCAGCTGCCCAATCGCCGTCTGCTGCTCGATCGCCTGGAGCATGCCGTCAAAACCAGTGCCCAAACCGGCCACCACGGGGCCTTGGTGTTCATGGATTTGGACAATTTCAAGCGCGTCAATGACATCCTGGGCCATGAGCAAGGCGATGTGCTGCTCATAGAGATCGGCAAGCGTCTGCGTGCGGCCGTGCGCGAAAGCGACACCATTGCCCGCCTGGGCGGCGATGAGTTTGTGCTGCTCATTGAAGGCTTGGACACCCGTGCCTTCAAGGCCGCCCGGCAGGTCGAAGCGCTGGCGCAAGAAATCTTGGGCATGCTGGCCACCCCGGTGGTGCTCAAAGGGCAAGAGGTCCACACCACCGGCAGCATGGGGGTGGTGCTGTTCAGTGGTTTGGCCGTGCCCGTGTCCGATTTAATGCAGCACGCCGATTTGGCCATGTACCGCGCCAAAGCCGAAGGGCGCAACACCATGCGCTTTTTTAACCCGCAAATGCAGGCCGAGGTGCTGGAGCGCTTGGCCCTGGAACAAGCCCTGCGCCAAGCCATTGAACAAAGCCAGCTGACCCTGTGCTACCAACCCCAAGTGGGCAGCACCGGGCAGATTGTGGGTGTGGAAGCCTTGGTGCGCTGGCACCACCCCCAGCGCGGGCTGGTGTCCCCTGGCGAATTTATTCCTTTGGCGGAAGAAACCGGCCTCATCCTCCCCCTGGGGCAGTGGGTGCTGCAGGCCGCGTGCAAGCAGCTGGCGCAATGGGCGCAGCCCGCAGCTGCCGGTGCCCCACAGGGCCTGCCCGCGCGCAGCCACTGGACGATTGCGGTGAATGTCAGCGGACAGCAGGTGGGCCAAGAAGATTTTGTTGCCCACGTGCTGCAAATTCTAGAAACAACCGGGGCCCCCCCGGCGCAGCTGAAGCTGGAGCTGACCGAAACCATCTTGCTGCAAAACCCCGATCAAGTGATTGAAAAAATGGCCGCCTTGCAACGCCACGGCGTGCGTTTTTCGCTGGATGACTTTGGCACCGGGTACTCCTCGCTGGCCTACTTGCGCGACTTGCCGCTGAGCCAGCTCAAAATTGACCGCAGCTTTGTCCAAGCCATGGTGCACGATGCCAAAGCCACGGCCATTGTGCGCACCATCGTCACCATGGCGAACAACCTGGGGCTGGACGTGATTGCCGAAGGCGTGGAAACCGCCGAGCAGCAGCAAGCCCTGAGCGCCAATGGCTGCTTGATTTACCAGGGCTACCTGTTTGGCAAGCCCATGCCAGTGGAAGAGCTATCGTAAAAATAGCTGTTTCCGCTGGTAAATAAACAGATTCAATGCTATTGATGCATAAATATGTTTATTTTTAAGCGCAAAGAGCTATTAAATTTTATTTCTTCTGCTGCTGGTACAGGTACAAATCGTCCGACCAGGTGGCCAACCACTGCGGGCGGTAGGCCACAAAGACGGCCGTGAGCATGCCGGTGACCACCGCATCGCCCCAGGCCATCAGCCAGCGGGCAATCTTGCCCAGCTCTTGCTGCACGCCGGGCAGTTGCTCGCCGGCGGCCTGGGCCAACAGCCCAGCGATGAACAGGCACACAACCGTGCCGAAAAAGCCCCGGCCAAAGAGATAGACAAACACCTTGGTGCCCAGAAAGCGCCGCAGCAACGCCCCCCAGCCCATCGCCAACGTGGCGGGCACCAGGCCGTGCCAAACGGTCAGCGCCAGCGTGGCCGGGACGCTCAGGCTGGGCGAGAGCAGCCAGGTGATAACGCCCACGGCCAGCAGTGTCAGCACCGCCAAGGGCCAGCCCAGCATCAGCAGCACCAGACAGGCCCCCGACCACTGCAGCTGCAGCGGCATTTGGTGCAGCGTGGGCAGCGCCCACATCCAGGGCAGCACCACCAAGGTGGCCAAGAGCGGTGTCCACAGCCCGCTGGCATCGCCGCTGCTTTGCGTCACCAGCGGGCGGCGGCTGAGCAGCTGCCGCCAGGGGCGCAGCAGCAGGGCCAGGATGAGGGCGATGAGGGCCAGGGCGCTTTCAAGCATGCACCGCCTCGCGTGGCTGGGGCGCGGGCGCCGGGGTGGGGGTGCCCAGGTTTTTCAAAATATCGCGCACCAGGTGGGCGCGGGCGGCGGGGTCGGGCAGGGCGCGTTCGATGCGCAGTTTGTCATTGCCGGCCAGTTTGATGTGCTTGTTTTTTTGGATGAGCTGGATGATGTGCAGCGGGTCGATCGGCGGGTTGGGCTTGAAGGTGATGTTGATCACCCCCGGCGCGGCATCAACCTTGAGCACGCCGTAGGGTTCGGCCAGCACGCGCAGGCGGTGGGTGTCGATAAGGGTTTGCGTTTGGTGCGGCAGCTTGCCAAAGCGATCGACGATTTCTTCCAGCAGCGCATCGATTTGGCCACTGGTTTTGGCCGAGGCCAGTTTTTTATACAGCGACAGGCGCAGTTGCACATCGCCGCAGTAGTCGCTGGGCAGCAGTGCGGGGGCGTGCAGGTTGATGTCGGTGGCGGCCTGCAGGGGCGAGAGCAGGTCGGGCTCGTGCCCGGCTTTCAAGCTGCGCACAGCTTCGGCCAGCATTTCGTTGTAGAGCTGAAAGCCGATTTCGGTCATGTTGCCGCTTTGGTTGTCGCCCAGCACCTCGCCCGCCCCCCGGATTTCCAGGTCGTGCATGGCCAGATAAAAGCCGCTGCCCAGCTCTTCCATCTCTTGGATGGCTTCCAGGCGCTGCTGGGCTTGTTTGGTCAGGCTTTGCACGTCCGGCACCATCAGGTAGGCATAGGCTTGGTGGTGGCTGCGACCCACGCGCCCGCGCAACTGGTGCAGCTGGGCCAGGCCAAATTTGTCGGCCCGCGCCATGATGATGGTGTTGGCGGTGGGCACGTCGATGCCGGTTTCGATGATGGTGGAGCACAGCAGCAAGTTGAAGCGCTGGGCGACAAAGTCGCGCATCACGCGCTCGAGTTCGCGCTCGGGCATCTGGCCGTGGGCGATGGCGATGCGCGCCTCGGGCAGGATTTCTTCGAGCTTTTGGCGGCGGTTTTCAATGGTGTCCACCTCGTTGTGCAAAAAGTACACCTGCCCGCCGCGCTTGAATTCACGCAGCACGGCTTCGCGGATCACGCCCTGGCTCTCGGAGCGCACAAAGGTTTTGATAGCTAGACGCCGTTGTGGGGCGGTGGCAATCACCGACAAATCCCGCAATCCTTCCAGCGCCATGCCCATGGTGCGGGGGATGGGGGTGGCGGTCAGCGTCAGCACATCGACCTCGGCGCGCAGCTGCTTCATGGCCTCTTTGTGGCGCACGCCAAAGCGGTGCTCCTCGTCGATGATGAGCAGGCCCAAATCCTTGAACTTGGTGTTGGCGCTGAGCAGCTTGTGCGTGCCCACCACGATGTCGATGCTGCCTTCGGCCAGGCCCTTGAGGGCGGCGTTGATCTCTTTGGTGGTGCGAAAGCGGCTCATCTCGGCAATGCGCACCGGCCATTTGGCAAAGCGATCGACCAGGGTTTGGTAATGCTGCTCGGCCAGCAAGGTGGTGGGGGCCAAAAAGGCCACTTGCTTGCCGCCCATGGCAGCCACAAAGGCGGCGCGCAGGGCCACCTCGGTTTTGCCAAAGCCCACGTCGCCGCACACTAGGCGGTCCATGGGCTGGGGGCTGATCAGGTCGTGAACCACGGCGTTGATGGCCGCTTGCTGGTCGGCGGTTTCTTCAAAGCCAAAATCCTCAGCAAACTGCTCGTAATCGTGCGCGTTCAGGCGAAAAGCGTGGCCTTGGCGCGCGGCGCGGCGGGCGTAGATGTTGAGCAGCTCAGCCGCCGCATCGCGCACCTGCTCGGCGGCTTTGCGTTTGGCTTTTTCCCACTGGCTGCCGCCCAGCTTGTGCAGCGGGGCCGATTCGGGCGTGACCCCGGTGTAGCGGCCAATTTGCTGTAGCTGGCTTACCGGCACGTACAGCGCAGCCTTGTCGGCGTATTCGAGGTGCAAAAATTCTTGCAGGGCGGGGTTGCCGTCGGGGTCGGTTTGGCCCATGTCCATGTGGATCAGGCCCAGGTAGCGGCCAATGCCGTGCTGGCTGTGGACGACGGGGTCACCGATTTTTAGCTCCGACAGGTCGCGAATCAGCATGTCCACATCGCTGACCTGCTCTTGCTTTTTGCTGCGTCGGCGCACGCCGCTGCTGGTGGCAAACAGCTCGGTTTCGGTCACCAAGTCCAGCCCCGCTTCTAACCAGGCAAAGCCGCGCACCAGGGGGCCAACGGCCATGCCCAGCGCCGCTTGCCCTTGCTGAAAGGCTTGCAGGCTGGCAAAGGCCGTGGGGGTGATGCCGCTGGCGCGCAAAAAGTCCTGCAGGCTTTCGCTGCGCCCAGCGCTTTCAGCCAAGATGAGGGTGCGCCGCCCGCTGCTGCGCAGGTGGTCTTGCAGGCGCTGCAGGGGCTCTTCGTGGCTGCGTTCGGCCGTTAGCGGGGGCAGGGGGGCGATACCGTCCAGCGCCTGCGGGTGGGCCGGGCTGCCTGCCACGGCGGCGGTGCCATCGGCCCCAGGGCGCAGGGCCAGCTGAGCGTAAGGCTTGGCCAGGGTGTAGAACTGCTCGGCCGTTAAAAACAGCGCTTGCGGCGCCAGGGCGGGGTGGTCGGGGTCGCCTTGCACCATGCGCCAGCGCTCTTGCGTGTCGTGCCAGAAGCGTTGCAGCGGCACTTGCAGGTCGCCGTGCAGTATCAGAGTGGCTTGCGCGCCCAGGTAGTCAAACACGGTGGCGGTGTCGTCAAAAAACAGCGGTAGGTAGTATTCGATGCCGGCGGTGGCCAGCCCCGCGCCCATGTCTTTGTAGATGCGGCTTTTGGTGGGGTCGCCCTCCAGCAGCTCGCGCCAGCGGGTGCGAAACTGGGCGCGTGCGGCCTCGTCCATCGGAAATTCGCGCCCTGGCAGCAGGCGCACGGTTTTTACCTCGTGCTGGCTGCGCTGGGTGTCGGGGTCAAAGGTGCGGATGCTGTCGATCTCGTCGTCAAACAAATCCACCCGGTAGGGGCTGCTGCTGCCCATGGGGAACAGGTCAATCAGGCTGCCGCGCACGGCGTATTCGCCCGGGCTGACCACTTGGCTGACGTGCTGGTAGCCGGCCAAGCTCAGTTGTGCTTTGAGTTTGGCTTCATCGAGTTGCTGGCCCTGGGTGAACGAGAAGGTGTAGGCGGCCAAAAACGACGGCGGTGCCAGCCGGTACAGCGCCGTGCTGGCGGGCAGCAGCACCACATCGACCTCGCCCTGGCGAATGGCCCACAGCGTGGCCAGGCGCTCGCTGATCAAGTCTTGGTGGGGCGAGAACTGGTCGTAGGGCAGCGTCTCCCAGTCCGGAAACAAAGCGCAGCGCAAGCCGGGCAGAAAGAAGGCGATCTCATCCTGCAGGCGGCGGGCATCGCTGGCATCGGCACAAATAATGGCCGTGACCCGCCCGGCCGCTTTCTCTTGCCGCGCCAGCTGGGCCAGTAACAGCGCATCGGCGCTGGCAGCGGGTAAAGGGTGGGTAAAGCGTTGTCCGAGGGTGAGTTTGGGCAAGAGCATGGCAGGCAGATCAAGGCGGAAAAGCAACAACAACAGCCGCAGGCAGCGGCTGGGGCAATTTTAGGGCGGTGCCACAACCCGCGCAGCGCAACTGCCGGTAGCGCCAGCCAGGGCCAGCGCGCTCGGTTTTTTTCAGCGGTGTTTAGCGGTATTCAGCCGCGTTCAGCGCTTGCGCTTGGCAGGCGTTCCGCCGCGCTTTTGCGGTGCAGCCTGGGCAACGCGCTTGGCGGGGGCGGCTTTTTTGTTGTTGGCCCTTGTGCGTTTGCCGCTGGCTTGGCTGCGGATGGCTTGTTGCACCTCGGTGTAAATGCTCAGTGTTTGGCCGATGCGCAGGCCCGCGTTGGCCGGCAGTTTGTTCCAGCTGGTCAATTGGTGGGCGCTGACGTTGTGGCGTTTGGCCAGGCTGGCCAGGGTGTCGCCACGTTGCACGCGGATGGCTTTGCGTTTGGTGACCAGGCTGTATTCGGGCGTGAACTCTAAGCGGGCGTTGTTGGCCAGCTGCTGGGAGACATCCTGCGTGTGCGGCTCCAGCCGGGGCACGATCAGGGCTGAGCCTGCTTTGATCATCATGCGCGGCGGGATGTCATTGACCTCGCGCAGCTGCGCCTCGCTGGCCCCGGTTTGCGCCATGACATCGGCCAGGCGCATGGTTGTGGGGGCTTTCCACACCGTCCAGCTGGCCAATTTGGGGTTTTTGCCGGATTTAAGCTCCTGCAGGTTTTGCTTGAAGACTTTGGCGTTGTCCCAGGGCAGCAGGATTTTTTGCGTGGTGGCGGCAAAGATCACCGGTTTTTTCAGCGAGGGGTTGAGCGCTTTGAAATCGTCCATGGACACATCGGCCAGCTCGGCGGCAACTTGGGCATCCATGTCGTGCTGGATTTCGACCACATCAAAGAAGGGGTGGTTCTCGATGACGGGCAGCTCCGTGTCAAAGGCTTCGGGGTTGGCGATGATGTTTTTCACCGCTTGCAGCTTGGGCACGTAAAACTGGGTTTCTGCCGGCATGGTCAGATCGGTGTAGCTCGTGCCCAGCTGGGCTTTTTCATTGCGCTTAATGGCGCGGCTGACACTGCCTTCGCCCCAGTTGTAGGCGGCCAGGGCCAAGTGCCAGTCGCCAAACATAGCGTGCAGTTTTTCCAGGTAATCCAGCGCCGCGCGGGTGGAGGCCAGCACATCGCGCCGATCGTCACGCAGCATGTTTTGCTGCAGGTCAAAGTAGGTGCCCGTGGCCGGCATGAATTGCCACATGCCAGCGGCCTTGGCGCTGGAGACGGCCTGCGGGTTAAACGCGCTTTCGATGTAGGGCAGCAGCGCCAGCTCGGTGGGCATGTTGCGCTTTTCCAGCTCTTCGACAATGTGGAACAGGTATTTTTTGGAGCGCTCGGTCATGCGCAGGATGTAGTCCGGGCGGCTGCTGTACCACTGCTCGCGATCGGTGACTTTGTCGCTTTCCAGGTTGGGCATGGCAAAGCCGCTGCGGATGCGTTCCCACAGGTCTTGGGGCGGCTCCAGCGAGGCGACCTTGCCCGAGGCGAGGCTCGATTGCGATAAGGGTTTCAGTGGCCCGCTGGCCTGCGGGCCGGAGGGCGTGGTGGCGGCACAACCGGCCAGCCACAGCGAAAACAGGACAAGAAAAAGGCGCAAGGTGGGCATGCAAGGGGGGCGCATCAGGCAAGTTATGCAAAAACGTTTTTCCAAGCCCGCAGCGTGGCCAAGGTGGCTTCAGGTGTGGGGGCCGTGGTGGGGTCGAAAGTGACAGCACTGCGCTGCACCGTCGGCACGTTGCAGCGCAAAAACGGGTTGATGGCCAACTCCTGCGCCATGGTGGAGGGCAGGGTGGGCAGGCCACGGTCCCGTTGCTGCTGGCACCAGTGCTGGTACTGCTGCAGCACGGCATTATCAGGCTCTACAGCCAAGGCAAAGCGCAAGTTGCTCAGTGTGTATTCGTGCGCACAGAAAACCTGGGTGCTCGCTGGCAAGGCCGCCAATTGCTGCAGCGAGGCGTGCATTTGCGCGGCCGTGCCCTCAAACAAGCGGCCACAGCCGCCAGAAAACAGTGTGTCGCCACAAAATAGCGCACCACCTGCGACCAGGTCGGGGGCGTACCAGGCAATATGCCCTGCGGTGTGGCCGGGCACGGCCAACACCAGCCAGTCGGTGCCCAGCAATGCGATGCGTTGCCCGGCGTGTACGCGCTCGACGGGTTCGGGCAGTTTTTCTTGGGCTGGCCCCAACACGCGGCACTGGGTGGCTTGGCGCAGCGCGGCCACACCGCCGGTATGGTCGCCATGGTGGTGGGTCAATACAATCGCCTGCAGGGTCAATTGCTGGGCTTGCAATGCGGCCAGCACCGGTTGGGCATCGCCCGGATCGACGACCACGGCGTTTTTTCCGTCGTGGGCCAGCCAAAGGTAGTTGTCGTTAAAAGCGGGCAGGGGCTGAATCAACATAAGCAGGATGAAATAAACAAAGTCCAAAAAAGAGGAGTAAAGATTGCACGATGTCACGCCACAGGCCAGGGCCTGGCAGCAGTATTTGCTCGACTGGCAGCAGCAGCGCTGCGATGAGGCCGTGGCCGATATTTTTGGCTACTACGCAGTGCAAGTGGGGTGGCCCGCTTTGCACGCTTTGCGCTGCAACCGCATGCCCCGGCGCTGGCTGGCGGCACAAGAGGCGGATTTGACCTGCGAAAACCAATCTTGCCAAGCGCCCGCGCAGGCCCAACTGGTCTGCCACCCCGAAGCCCTGCCCTTTGCCGAGGCCAGCATCGACTTGCTGGTGCTGCCGCACACCTTGGAGCGCTGCCAATCGCCCCACGCTGCCGTGCGCGAAGTGGCGCGGGTGTTGGTGCCTGAGGGGCGGGTGCTGATTTTTGGCCTCAATCGCTGGAGTGTGTGGGGTGCGCAGCATGGGCTGGAGCGCCCAGCGCAACTCAATGCCGCCCGGGGTTTGAGTTATTGGCGGCTGCGCGATTGGTTGCAATTGCTTGATTTAGAGGTGCTGGCGGTTGATTTTGGCTGCCATGCTCCGGCTTTGGAAACGGCCCTGTGGCAGCAGCGCTGGGCGTGGCTGGATGCGCTGGGGCAACGCGCTTGGCCGGTGCTGGGCGGGGCATACTGCGTGCTGGCGGTGAAAAAAGTCCCCGGCATGCGCCTGCTGGGGCCCGCTTGGCGGCGGCAAACGCTGGCAGGTGCCGCTGCCGCCGCTGCTGCGCAAAAAAATGTAGGAAAACAAATTGAATGAAGTTGTGATTTACACCGACGGGGCTTGCAAAGGCAATCCCGGCCCCGGTGGTTGGGGGGTTTTGTTGCAAGCGGGGCCCCATGTCAAAGAGTTGTATGGCGGCGAGCGCCAAACCACCAATAACCGCATGGAGCTGACCGCTGTGATCGAGGCGCTGCAGGCACTCAAACGCCCTTGTGATGTGCAGCTTTACCTGGATAGCCAGTACGTGCGCCAGGGCATTACCGAGTGGATTCACGGCTGGAAAGCCAAAGGGTGGCGCACGGCGGCCAAGCAACCGGTAAAAAATGCCGATTTATGGCAGGCTTTGGATGCCTTGGTGCAAAACTCGGGCCACCGCATTACCTGGCATTGGGTCAAGGGCCATGCGGGCGACCCAGGCAATGAGCGGGCCGATGCCTTGGCTAACCTGGGCGTGGAGCAGGTGTTGGCTTAAGAACGTGTTCACGATCTCCTCGCGGGTGTGCCGCCCTCTACCCTCTACAGCAAGCCATCGAGTAGCCACACCGGCACGCTGTCACCGGCGGCCACGCTGCCTTGGTCGTGCGCCAGCACGATGAGGCAGTTGGCCTGCACCATGGAGTGCAGCAGGCCCGAGCCTTGCGCCCCGGTGGTGCGCACGGCCAACTGCCCATCAGCCCCCGTGCTGACCTGGGCCCGCAGGTATTCGGTGCGCCCAGGCTGTTTGCGAATGCTGTGGCTGCACCGCGCCGGAACCAACAAGGGGGCAGTGGGGGTGGCCCCCATCAAGCGCTGCAGCGCCGGACGCACCAAGGCCAAAAAGCTGACCATGGCCGCCACAGGGTTGCCAGGTAGGCCGAAAAGCCAAGTCGATTCGCTATTTTGAGAGCTGTTAGCGCTTTCTGGTATTGCGAAATCGCTGTTTTTGTTCGTAATTTTTTTATGAATTTTGCCAACAGCAAAAGGCCGCCCTGGGCGCAGCGCTAAGCGCCAAAACGCCACTTCGCCCAGTTCTTGCATCAAAGCTTGGGTGTGGTCGGCGGTGCCCATGCTGACACCACCGCTGGTGATGATGGCATCGGCCGCTTCAGATGCTTGTAAAAAGCTAGCACGTAGCGCTTGTGGATTATCAGAAATAGCCCCAAGATCAATAATTTCTACGCCCATATTGCGCAACATGCTTGTAATCGTATAGCGATTGCTGTCAAACACCGCTCCTGGGCGGGGGGCATCGCCCAGGGTCAGAATTTCATCGCCCGTCGAAAAATACGCGACACGCAAACGCCGTACCACGGGCAGCGTGGCCAGCCCCAAGCTGGCGGCCAAGCCCAAGGCGGCGGCGTGCAAGGGCTGGCCTTGGGGCAGGGCGATGTGCCCCTGGGCCAAGTCTTCACCGCGCAGGCGGACATTGGCCCCAGGCGGCAGGCCGTTGGCATGCAGGGTGACGGTGGTGCCGGTCACGGTCACCTGCTCTTGCGCTACCACGGTATCGGCCCCGGCGGGGATCACCGCCCCGGTCATGATGCGCACGGCTTGCCCCGCCTGCAGCGTACCGTCCCAAGGTTGGCCCGCCAAGGCAGTGCCGACGATGGTCAGCGCCAGCGTTTGCCCGGCTGGCACAGTGCCTAGGGCGCAGCCCGCAAACGCATAGCCATCCATCGCGCTGTTGTTGTGCGGTGGCACATCGACGGGGCTGATGAGGTCTTGCGCCAGAATGCGCCCCCCGGCTTGGGGCAGGGGCAGATGCTCGGTCGTGCCAGCACACACGGTCAGTGGCGTGATCATTTGTGCCAGCAGGGCCTGGGCCTGGGGGACGGGAAGGTCGGGGTGCATGCGGTTTATTCCAAGGTTTGCAGCTCGGCCAAGGTGTTGATATTGATAAAGCTGCGCAAAGGGTGGTCGGTGGCTTGGTCAAAAGGGCACAGGATGCGGCCTTGCTCCTGGGCCCACTGGCCAATTTTGTGGCCCCCTTGCTGCAAAAAATCGGCCAGGCTGGGGGCCAGGCTGCGATGCAGCAAGGCAAAGGTGGGCTGGGGGCGCAGCTGGCCGGTGGCATCCGGGGCCGCGGCCAGTACCAATCTGGCGTGATGGGTGTGCGCACAGGCGGCCAGCCGCTGGGCCAAATCGTGGGGAAAGAAAGGGCTGTCGCACGGTACCGTCAGCAGCCATGGCGTGCTGCAGTGGGTCAGCCCGGTCAAAAATCCAGCCAAAGGCCCCGGGTACGGGGGCAGGTGATCGGGCAACTGGTCGGGCAGCACCGGCACCCCCCAGCCGGTGTAGTGGTCAAGATGGCGGTTGGCGCTGACCAAGCAGCGGCTCACTTGTGGCTGCAGCCGCTGCAGTGCGTGGTAGGCCAAAGGCTGCCCCGCAAAAAGTTGCAGGCCTTTGTCGCGCCCCCCCATGCGTGAGCCCTGGCCGCCGGCCAAAACCAGGCCGGTGGTGTGGTCACGGGTGGGCGTTGTCCATGGGGTTTGCATTGCGGTAGGCACGCCATTAGCCGCCGATGTAGCTCATTTCAATGCGTTTGCGCTGTACCGTGGTGATTGGCTGACTGGGTGCCTTGCCTTGGTTTTCGGGAGCTAGGCCTTGGGTGCGCAGTTCGGAATAGCGGTCGGTGCGCTGGCCCCAAATTTGGGCAATGCGGGCGCTGATGTCGGCATCGCTGCTGCCATTGCGCAGCAGGCTGCGCAAATCCCAGCCCTGGTGGGCAAACAAGCACAGGTAAAGCTGCCCCTCGGTCGAGAGGCGGGCACGGTTGCAACCGCCACAAAAAGCCTGCGTCACGCTGCTGATGACCCCCACCTCGCCCAGGGCCGGGTCGTGCTGCCCCCGGGCATTGGCGTAGCCCCAGCGCTGGGCGGTCTCGCCTGGGGCCGAGGGCTCTAGCGGTACCAGTGGGAATTGCGCTTGCAGCCGGGTGATGATTTCGGCAGAGGGCACCACCTCGTCCATGCACCAGCCATTGGTGGCCCCCACGTCCATGTATTCAATAAAGCGCAGCGTCACCCCGGTGCCGCGAAAGTGCGCTGCCATGGGTAGGATGTCGTGCTCATTGGTGCTGCGCTTGACGACCATATTCACCTTGATGCGCTCAAACCCGGCCGCTTGCGCAGCGGCAATGCCATCAAGCACTTTGGCCACCGGGAAATCCACATCATTCATGCGCCGAAAGGTGGCATCGTCCAGGCTGTCCAGGCTGATGGAAAGGCGGCTTAAACCCGCATTTTTCAAGCTGCGGGCCTGGCGCTGCAGCAGCGAGCCATTGGTGGTGAGTGTGACCTCTAAGGGCTGGCCCTCCAAAGTGGTCAGCGCGGCCAATTGGCCAATCAGCTGCCCCAAATCCTTGCGCAGCAAAGGCTCGCCCCCCGTCAGGCGAATTTTGCCCACGCCATGGGCAATAAAAAGCCGGGCCAGTCGGGTGATCTCTTCAAAGTCCAGCAAAGCACTGCGGGGCAAATAAACGTGGTCTTTGCCAAACACCTCTTTGGGCATGCAATAAGTGCAGCGAAAATTGCAGCGATCGGTCACGCTAATGCGTAAATCGCGCAGCGCACGGCCCCGGGTATCGCGCAGCAAGGTGGGCTGGACAGCGGGTGGCAGGGGGGAGGAGGGCAGGCAGGCAGACATGGCTGCCGATTGTGCCTGAGTGCTTTTTTAGTCGGAGCAAAGCCCGTAATTTTTCCAAGCTTTACTGTGCCGACTTTTGCATGGCTGGCCCGCCTGGCTGGGCTCGAACCAGCTACCTATTGCTTAGAAGGCAATTGCTCTATCCGGATGAGCTACAGGCGGATGATTTAAAAAATAAACCCTGGTACTTGCGCAAAGTAGCAGGGTTTATTGGTTGTTTTGGTGCCGGAGAAAGGAATCGAACCCTCGACCTTCTCATTACGAATGAGCTGCTCTACCAACTGAGCTACACCGGCGAAAGACCGCAATTATAACGAGTTTTTATCTGCTTCCAGGTGGTACTGGGTGACGCGCTCGACTTCGTTTTTGGAGCCGAGGACGACGCTGACACGCTGGTGCAGCTGGGTGGGCTGCACTTCCATGATGCGTTGGCGGCCATCGGTGGCCAGGCCGCCAGCTTGTTCCACCAGCCAGGCCATGGGGTTGGCCTCGTACATCAGGCGCAGCTTGCCCGGTTTGTTCGGTTCGCGCTTGTCCCAGGGGTACATGAAGATGCCGCCCCGGCACAGGATGCGGTGCACGTCGGCCACCATGGCGGCGACCCAGCGCATGTTGAAGTCCTTGCCGCGTGGGCCATCTTTGCCGGCCAGCACTTCATCGATATAGCGCTTCACGGGGGCATCCCAGTGGCGCATGTTGGACATGTTGATGGCAAATTCTTTGGTGTCTTCGGGGATGCGTACGTTCTCTTGCGTGAGGATGAACGAGCCTTGCTCGCGGTCCAGGGTGAACATCGAGACACCGTCGCCTACCGTCAGCACCAGGGTGGTTTGCGGGCCGTAGATGCAATAACCAGCCGCCACTTGCTTGGTGCCCGGCTGGAAGAAGTCGCTGTCGTGTACGCCAGGGTGGCCTTCGGGTTTTTTTAGCACGCTGAAGATGGTGCCAATTGACATGTTGATGTCGATGTTGCTGGAGCCGTCCAGCGGGTCAAACATCAGCAGGTATTCGCCCTGGGGGTAGCGGTTGGGCACGACGTAGATGCCTTCCATCTCTTCGCTGGCCATGGCCGCCAAGTGGCCGCCCCATTCGTTGGCTTCAATCAGGGTTTCGTTGGCGATGATGTCCAGCTTTTTCTGCACTTCGCCTTGTACGTTTTCGCTGCCGGCGGTGCCCATGACTTCGCCCAGCTCGCCTTTGTTCACGGCAAAGCTGATGCGCTTGCAGGCGCGGGCAACCACTTCTAGCAGCAGGCGCAGTTGCGGGGGGATGCGGCCATCGACCCGTTGTTTTTCCACCAGGTAACGGGTAAAGCTATCGCGGCGTGGCATGAAAACTCCTTAAAAAGAAGCGTCTACCGCTTGTTTGGCAAGGGATTGACGCTTTTTATTGATAAATTCGTTGCTAAATAAGCGGTAGAAGCTATGTTTTTTAGAATGTTGCTTCACTCACCCAAGGCCCGTGCCACGACTTCGCGCACGTCGTTGGACAGGTCGGCCTTGGCGGCGACGCGGGCAATGGCTTCGCGGGCGGCGGCGCGGTAGGGCGGGGCGAGCTTTTGCCAGCGGTCCAGGGCGCGGGCCAGGCGGGCGGCCATTTGGGGGTTGATGGCGTCCAGCGCCAGCACGTGGTCGGCCCAGAAGATGTAGCCGGCCGCATCCAGGCGGTGAAAGCCCCCAGGGTTGGCATTGCAGTAGGTAAAGACCAGGCTGCGGGCGCGGTTGGGGTTTTTCAGCACAAAGTCTGGGTGCTTGAGCAGAGCTTTGACGGCGGGCAGCACGCTGCCTTGCACATCGGGGGCGGCCGCTTGCAGGGCAAACCATTTGTCCAGCACCAGGGGTTCGTGGCGCAGCTGGCGGTAAAAATAATCCAGCGCGTTGCTTGCCAGGGGGCTGGCGCTTTGGACCAGGGCTTGCAGGGCGTTGGCCTTGTCGGTCATGTTGCCCGCGTCTTTGACGCGCTGGTAGGCTTTGCCGGCCCACACACCGTCGCCCTGGGCGGCCAGGCACAGCATGTTCAGCGCCAATCCGGCCAGGGCGCGGCGGCCTGCGGCGATGGGTTCGGGCTGGTAAGCGCCGGTGTGGGCGTGGGCTTCGTAGGCGGCTTGCCACTGCGGTTGCAGGGCCAGGGCCAGTTGCCGGCGCATGGCTTCGCGCACGCTGTGGATGCGTTGGGGGTCAACGCTGTCCAGCTGCTCGGCGATGTAGCTTTCGGAGGGCAGGGTCAGCACCAGCTCTTTGAAGGCGGCATCGAGTTGCGGGTGCTCTAGCACCAGACGCAGAGCATCCACCACGCTCTGCGGCAGGAGATTGGCAGGGTTTTGCTCTTTTTCTGTTGCTGTTTCAGCGGTAGAAGCTATGGCATTGGTAGCAATGCGCAAGGCCAGGCGCTGGGCTGCTTCCCAGCGGTTGAAGGCATCGCTGTCGTGGGCCAGCAGGGTGAGCAGTTCGGCCTCGGTGAATGGGTAGTCCAGCAGGACGGGGGCGCTCAGGCTGCGCAGCAGCGAGGGGGTGGGCTGGCTGGTGATGCCGGTGAAGGTCCACACTTGCTCTTCTTGGTGCAGCACCAAGGTGTGCTCTGTGCCGACGTTGTGGCCCTGCAGCTGCAAGGGCAGTGCCTTGCCTTGGCCATCGAGCAGCCCCAGGGTGACGGGGATGACGAAGGGCTGTTTTGCGCTGGCGCTTTGGCCGGGGGTGGCCGGGCAGCTTTGGCGCAGGGTGAGGGTGTAGGTTTGTGCCTGTGCATCGAACACGCCGCTGGCATGTACGGTGGGGGTGCCAGCTTGGCTGTACCAGCGCTTGAAAGCATCCAGGTGCTGGGCCAGGGGGCTGGCGGGGTTGGCATCGGCCATGGCCTGAACAAAATCGTCGCAGGTGACGGCCTGGCCATCAAAGCGCTCGAAATACAGCTTCATGCCTTGGGCAAAACCGTCTTTGCCGACCAGGTTGTGCTGCATGCGCACCACTTCGGCACCTTTTTCGTAGATGGTGACGGTGTAGAAGTTGTTGATTTCGACGTAGCTGTCCGGGCGCACGGGGTGGGCCATGGGGCCAGCGTCTTCGGCAAACTGCACGGTGCGCAGCACGCGCACGTCTTCGATGCGCTTGACGGCGCGCGCTGAGGCGCTGCCGGCCATGTCCATGGAAAATTCTTGGTCGCGGAACACGGTCAGCCCCTCTTTGAGCGAGAGCTGGAACCAGTCGCGGCAGGTGATGCGGTTGCCCGTCCAGTTGTGGAAGTATTCGTGCCCGACCACGCTTTCGATGTTGGCAAAGTCAGCGTCGGTGGCGGTGGCTTGGTTGGCCAGCACGTACTTGGTGTTGAAGATGTTCAGGCCCTTGTTTTCCATCGCGCCCATGTTGAAGTCGCTGGTGGCGACGATCATGAAACGCTCCAGGTCCAGCGGCAGGCCAAAGCGGGCTTCGTCCCAGGCGATGGCGTGCATGAGCGAGCGCATGGCGTGCTCCGTCTTTTCCAGGTCGCCGGGGCGCACCCAGACTTGCAGCAGGTGCTCTTTGCCGGTGCGGCTGGTGATTTTTTGCTCGCGCGCCACCAGTTTGCCCGCTACCAGGGCGAACAAATAGCTGGGCTTTTTGTGCGGGTCGTGCCAGCGGGCAAAGTGGCGGCCATCGTCCAGATCGCCGCTTTCCACCAGGTTGCCGTTGGACAGCAGCACCGGGTAGTGCGCCTTGTCGGCCCGCAGCAGCACGCTGTAGCTGGCCATCACATCGGGGCGATCCAGGAAGTAGGTGATGCGCCGAAAGCCTTGGGCTTCGCACTGGGTGAAAAAGGTCTCTTGGCTGACGTACAGACCCGATAGCTGGGTGTTTTTCAGCGGGGCGCAGGTGGTGAAAATCTCCAGCGCAAAGGGCTCGGGCCCTTCGGGCAGGTTTTCCAGCACGAGCTGGCCACCGTCCAGTTTGAAGCTGGTGCCACTGCCATTGACCAGCACGCGCGCCAGGTTCAAGTCTTCGCCATCCAGGCGCAGGGGCTGGGCGGGCACCTCTGGATTGCGGCGCACCTGCATTTTGTTCAGGACGCGGGTTTTGGCCGGGTCCAGGTCGAAGGCCAGCTCCACCGTCTCGATCCAGAAGGCCGGGGCGGTGTAGTCCAGGCGCTGCACCACGGTGGGGGTTTGCTCTGTTTTCATGGTTGTTCGTTTAAACGCCTTGCTTGAGCGAGGCTTCAATAAATACATCCAGGTCGCCGTCCAGCACTTTTTGCGTGGCCGAGACTTCGACGTTGGTGCGCAAGTCCTTGATGCGGCTGTTGTCCAGCACATAGCTGCGGATTTGGTGGCCCCAGCCTACATCGGTTTTGCTGTCTTCCAGCTTTTGCTGCTCTTCTTGGCGTTTGCGCATTTCAAAGTCGTACAAGCGCGAGCGCAGGCGCTGCCACGCTACATCGCGGTTGCTGTGCTGGCTGCGGCCATCTTGGCACTGCACGACGATGCCGGTGGGGATGTGCGTCAGGCGCACGGCCGAGTCGGTTTTGTTGATGTGCTGGCCGCCCGCGCCCGAGGCGCGGTAGGTGTCGGTGCGCACGTCAGCGGGGTTGATGTGGATTTCGATGGAGTCATCAATCTCTGGATAGACGAACAGCGAGGCAAACGAGGTGTGCCGCCCGCCCGAGCTGTCAAAAGGCGATTTGCGCACCAAGCGGTGCACGCCGGTTTCGGTGCGCAGCAGGCCGTAGGCGTATTCGCCCTCAATGTGAATGGTCGCGCCCTTGATGCCGGCCACGTCACCGGGGGTTTCGTCATCGACGGTGGCCTTGAAGCCTTTGCGCTCGGCGTACTTCAGGTATTGGCGCAGCAAGATGCTGGCCCAGTCGCAGGCCTCGGTGCCGCCCGCGCCGGCCTGGATGTCGATGTAGCAGTTCAGCGGATCGGCCTCGTGGCTGAACATGCGGCGAAACTCCAGCTCTTCAATCAGCGGCTGGAGCTTGGCGGTTTCCGCTTCGATGGTCAGCAGCCCGGCCTCGTCGCCTTCTTCGCGGCTCATCTCGAACAGTTCGCTGTTGTCCGCCAGCTCGGTAGTGAGCTTTTCCAGGGTGAGGACCACGGCATCGAGCGATTTTTTTTCTTTGCCCAGCTCTTGGGCTTTTTTCGGGTCGTTCCAGATGCTGGGGTCTTCTAGCGAGGCATTGACGGTGCGCAGGCGTTCAAACTTGGCATCGTAGTCAAAGATACCTCCGTAAGTCCTGGGTGCGCTCACTCAGGTCTTCAAGGGTGTTGCCAATTTGGTTGATGCGTTCTGCTTCCATGATCGTGTCCTGTTTTTAATAAAGAAAACAAGGGCTGCCCCATCGCATGTTGGCAGCCCTTGTGAATTGAAAATTGCGGGGCTGATTTTCGCATGTGCCGCCCCTTTCTACCAATTACTTAAAAAATAATAGCTGTTTGCGATTACCTGGTAAGGGTTTTAACGTTTTTCTATACCAGGTTTGAGTGTGCAGCTTTTGGCTTACAGCTCTTCCACCCGCCGCGCCGGGTAGCTGTCCCAGCTTTGGCAGCCGGGGCAATGCCAAAAATGCTGGCGCGCCTCAAAGCCGCAGGCCGCGCAGCGGTAGCGCATCAGGGGGCGGCTGGCATGCTCCAACGCTTGCAGCACTGTGGGCGGTATGGCGTGCTCCCCTTGCGTGGTCAGCCATTGGTGGGCAATCGCTAAAGAGGGTTCTTGCTCCAAGTGGCGCAGCAGCCAGCCTTGGCTGCAGGTGCCGTCTTGCTGCTGGCAGCGCTGCCCGGCTTGGCCTTGGGGGTCTGCCTGCAATTGCACCAAGGCCAGCACCAGGTCCAGCGATGGGGTTTGGGCATAACGCTGGCGCAGCAGGGCAATGGCTGGCGCTTCTTGGCCACTGGCTTCGGCAATGTCTTGCAGCAGTGGCAGGGCCAGGGGCAGGGCCTGCGGGGCTTGCTCGGCCAGGGCGAGCAGACTGTTCCACGCGGCATCGGTGGCCCCTTGGTGGTGCTGCAAGCGGGCCAAATCCAGCCAGGGGCGCGGTGCCGAGGGGGCCGTCTGGGTGGCCTGGGTGAGCAAGGCCAGGGCGGGTTCGAGTTCGCCTTGGTTGGCCAAGGCGGCGGCTTGCTCGCATTGATAGTGCGAGAGGCGCTGGCTAAAGTCGCCTTGGCCACTGGCTTGCAGCTTGCGCACGATGGCGGCGGCCTGGGGCCAGTCGCGGGCACGCTCATAAATGCTCAGCAGTGCTAAACGGGCATCGGTTTCATAAGCGGTCGCTTCCAGGCGGTGCAGTGCTTCTTCGGCGCGGTCTAAGAGTCCGGCTTTCAAATAGTCTTGCGCCAAGCCGTTTTGGGCACGCTGGCGATCGGCATCGCTTAAATCAGCACGGTGCAGCAAGTGCTCATGCACGCGCACGGCCCGCAGGTATTCGCCCCGGCGGCGAAACAAATTGCCCAGGGCAAAGTGCAGCTCGGCCGTGTCCGGGTCGTTTTGCATGGCCTCAATAAAGGCATCAATGGCCTGGTCTTGCTGCTCGTTGAGCAGGTAGTTCAGCCCTTTGAAGTAGGCCTTGGGGGCGCGTTGGCTTTCCAGGCGCATTTGGCGCCAGTCCATGCGCGAGGCCAGCCAGCCCAGCACAAAGGCCAAGGGCAGGCCCAGCAAAATCCAGCTTAAATCAAAGTTCATGGAGTGTGGTCGGGTGGGCAGCAGCGGCGGAGGATTCTGCCGGGGCAGGGGCGGGTGAGGCTGCGGCTGCGGCTGCGGCATTGGCCTGTTGGCGGGCTTGCCACCAGCGCGGCAGCATGACCAAGATGCCAGTGAGCAGCCCCAAGCAAAACGCCGCCAAGACGATCAGCACCAGTGGCCCGCTCCAATACTGGCCAAAGAACCAGTGCACGGTGGTGCTGTGCTGGTTATTCAGTGCAAATGCAAACAAGGTAAAAAAAATGGCTGCCTTGAGCAGCCATACGAGGTATTTCATCGCAAGCCCTTCCGAAGAAGGTTGCATTCTAGGCGGTGGGCGCAAAGTCAACGGCTTCACGCAAGGCCTTGCCCGGTTTGAAGTGGGGCAGACGCTTGGCAGGTACCAGCACCGATTCGCCGCTGCGCGGATTGCGGCCCGTGCGCTCCGGGCGGTGGTGGATGGAGAAGCTGCCAAACCCACGAATTTCGATGCGCTGGCCCTGCACCAAGGCATCGACGATGGCATCTTGCAAGGCTTTGACAGCTTGCTCGGCATCGCGTTGCATTAAAAATGGAAGCAGAGCAGCGAGTTCTTCAACAAGGTCAGAGCGGGTCATGGCGGAAAACAATCAATGTCAAACAGGGGGGAAGGTGCTTTGCGTGCAAGCACCTTCCCCTTAATAGCCAACGGGCGCTGATGGCAGCGCCCGTTGTGAGAAGGCAAAACTAAAAACTTCAGTTTGCCTTGTGCGTGGTTGGATTACTTGTCAGCGTCCAGCTTGGCACGCAGCAGTGCGCCCAGGCTGGTGGTGCCGGCGTTCTCTTTCGAGGATTGGGCCGACAGGCTGGCCATGGCTTCTTGCTGCTCGACGTGGTCTTTTTGCTTGATCGACAACTGGATGTTGCGGGTCTTGCGGTCCACGTTGGTCACCACGGCGGTTACTTCGTCGCCTTCTTTCAGGACGCTGCGGGCATCTTCCACGCGGTCTTGCGAGATTTCAGAAACGCGCAGGTAGCCCAGGATGTCTTCGCCCAGTTCGATTTCAGCGCCCTTGGCATCCACGGTCTTGACCTTGCCGGTCACGATCGAGCCTTTGTCATTCACGGTGACAAAGGTGGTGAAGGGGTCTTGGTCCAGTTGCTTGATGCCCAGGCTGATGCGCTCGCGCTCCACATCCACGGCCAGCACGATGGCTTCGACTTCTTGGCCTTTTTTGTAGTTGCGCACAGCGGCTTCGCCGGTTTCGTTCCACGACAGGTCAGACAAGTGCACCAGGCCGTCGATGCCAGCGGCCAAGCCCACGAACACGCCAAAGTCGGTGATCGACTTGATCGGGCCCTTGACGCGGTCGCCGCGCTTGGTGTTCTGGGCAAATTCTTGCCAAGGGTTGGCGCGGCACTGCTTCATGCCCAGGCTGATGCGGCGCTTGTCTTCGTCGATCTCCAGGACCATGACTTCGACTTCGTCGCCCAGGGACACCAGCTTGTTGGGGGCCACGTTTTTGTTGGTCCAGTCCATTTCGGAAACGTGTACCAAGCCTTCGATGCCGGGTTCCAGTTCCACGAAGGCACCATAGTCAGCAATATTGGTGACTTTGCCGAACAGGCGGGTGCTGGCCGGGTAGCGGCGGCCTACGCCCATCCAGGGGTCGTCGCCCATTTGCTTCAGGCCCAGCGAGACGCGGTTTTTGTCGGTATCGAACTTGAGGATCTTGGCCATGATTTCCTGGCCAGCGGTCACCACTTCAGAGGGGTGACGCACGCGGCGCCAGGCCATGTCGGTGATGTGCAGCAGGCCGTCGATGCCGCCCAGGTCCACAAATGCGCCGTATTCGGTGATGTTTTTCACCACACCTTGCACGATGGCGCCTTCTTTCAGGTTTTCCATCAGCTTGGCGCGCTCTTCGCCCATCGAGGCTTCCACCACAGCGCGGCGGCTCAGCACCACGTTGTTGCGCTTGCGGTCCAGCTTGATGACCTTGAATTCGAGGGTTTTGTTTTCGTAGGGGGTCAGGTCTTTGACCGGACGGGTATCGATCAGCGAGCCGGGCAGGAAAGCGCGGATGCCATTGACCAACACGGTCAGGCCACCCTTGACGCGGCCACTGGTGGTGCCGGTGACGAATTCGCCAGATTCCAGCGCTTGCTCCAGCGACAGCCACGAGGCCAGGCGCTTGGCGGTATCGCGCGACAGCACGGTGTCGCCGTAGCCGTTTTCGATGACACCAACGGCCACCGAGACGAAGTCACCCACTTGGACTTCGATTTCGCCCTGGTCGTTTTTGAACTCTTCAATTGGCACATAGGCTTCGGATTTGAGGCCAGCGTCCACGATCACAAAGTTTTGATCGACGGCAACCACTTCGGCAGTGATTACTTCGCCAGGACGCATTTCGGTGCGTTGCAGGGATTCTTCAAACAGGGCGGCAAAAGATTCGGACATGTGTTTCCTTGGTCGCAAGGGCAGGTTTCCGGCAGCACTATTGCTGCACGTTTTTAAGGCTGCCCGCGATCGGGGTGCAGAAAAAGATCTGCGGGTTAAAAGTGAAAAACCGCAACGGGTTGGCCGCTGTGTGACAGCGTTGGCCAACCCCGTGCGGGCGTGGTCTTGAGCAGCAGCGCTGGGCGTTATGGGCGCTGGGCGGCTGCAAAAGGCTGGCGTTGCTCCCACCAGGCCAGCACCTGCTGCACGGCTTGTTCAATCGTGCGTTCGGCGTGGTTGTCCCAGTGCAAAGCATCCTCGGCGGGCTTTAAGGGCGCTGTGCTGCGCTGCATATCGCGTGCATCGCGCGCCTGAAGGTCTGCCAAAAGGTCGGCAATATTAGCAGAAAGACCTTTATCTATCAACTGTTTAAAGCGCCTTTCTGCACGGCACTGGGCGCTGGCGCTTAAGTACACCTTCAGCGCTGCATCGGGGAAGATGACCGTGCCCATGTCGCGCCCGTCGGCCACCAGGCCAGGCAGGCAGCGAAAATCGCGCTGCAATTGTAATAGCGCTTGGCGCACAGCAGGAAAGGCTGAAACGCGTGAAGCATTCATGCCAGCGGCTTCGGTGCGAATGGCCAGGCTGATGTCTTCAGCCCCGAGGAGCACGCGCTGGTCCGGGGTAAAAACGATGTGCAGTGTGGCGACCAAGTCGGCAATTTGCTGGGCGTGCGCCGCTTCCAAAGGAATGCCGGCCCGGGTGGCGGCCAAGCCGGCAATGCGGTAGAGCGCCCCCGAGTCGAGCAAGGCAAACCCCAGACGCTGGGCCACCAAACTGGCCACCGTGCCTTTGCCCGAGGCGGTGGGGCCATCAATGCAGATGACCGGGGCCGGGGCGCTGGGCTGCACCAGGGTGAACAGGGCCTCAAAATAATCGGGGAAGGTTTTGGCCACGCATTGGGGGTCTTCAATGCGCACGGGCAGGCCCGCCGGATTAAAGGCCGCAAGCGAAAAGCACATGGCCACGCGGTGGTCGTCGTAGGTGTGGATGCTGGCGGCTTGCCAGTCTTGCACCGATGCCGGGGGGGTGATGCGGATGAAGTCGGCCCCTTCTTCCACCGTAGCACCCAATTTGCGCAGTTCGCAGGCCATGGCGGCGATGCGGTCGGTCTCTTTGACACGCCAGCTGGCAATGTTGCGCAAGGTGGTGGTGCCATCGGCGTACAAGGCCATGGCGGCCAGGGTCATGGCCGCGTCGGGGATGTGGTTGCAATCGAGATCAATGGCTTTGAGTGGCCACGCGCCCCGCTGCACTTGCAGCCAATTGGGGCCGCCGGTGACCACCGCGCCCATGGCTTGGGCGGCTTCAGCGAAGCGGATGTCGCCCTGGATCGAGTCCAGCCCAACGCCTTCGATTTTGATGCTTTTTTGGGCATTATCGCCCGTGGCTATTGCGCCTAATGCTATGAAATAGCTGGCCGAGGAGGCGTCCGCCTCAACATGAATGGCACCGGGCGATTGGTAGCGGCTGCCCGCCGGGATGACAAAGCGCTGCCAGCCGTGGTTTTCCACGCGGATGCCAAAACGCGCCAGCAATTCCAGGGTGATGTGGATGTAGGGCTTGGAGATGAGCTCTCCTTGCACGTCGATGGTGATGGCTTGCGTGCGTGCCAGCAGGGGCAGTGCCATGAGCAGCGAGGTTAAAAACTGGCTGGAGACATCGCCGCGCACGCGGATGGGTGCAGCCAAATGGGCGGCAAAGTCGGGGTGGCCGATTTTCAGCGGCGGGTAGCCTGGGGTGCCCAGGTAGTCAATCTGGCAGCCCAATTGGCGCAGGGCATCGACCAGATCGCCAATGGGGCGCTCGTACATGCGCGCGATGCCCGTCATTTCAAACTGACCGCCCAGCACCGCCAAGGCGGCCGTCAAGGGGCGCATGGCGGTGCCAGCGTTGCCTAAAAACAGCGTGGCTGCGGCATCGGCCGGCAACGCACCGCCCAGTCCGGTGATGTGCAATGGCTGGCCCGGTGTGACTTGGCCGGGGGTGATGGTGCAGCCCAGGGCGTGCAGGGCATCCAGCATGACCCGCGTGTCGTCCGAGTCGAGCAGGTCGTGCAGCACGGTGGTGCCGTGGCTGAGTGCGGCCAGCAAAAGGACGCGGTTGGAGATGCTTTTGGAGCCGGGCAGCTGCACGCAGCCGTGGGCGCTGGCCAGGTGGGGCAGGTCAAGAAATGCGGTGGTAAACATGCCGTTAGTCTTTTTTCGGGGCCGCAAAGCATTGGCTGCGGGCGGCGCTGGCGTGCTCGATCATGCTTTCGAGGGCGGCGGTGTCGTTGGCCTGCAAGGCGGCTTCAAAAGCCTGCAAGGCGTGGCGGTAGTGCTGCAGCTGGCTGAGCACTTCTTCCTGGTTGGCGTGCAGAATGTCGCGCCACACTTTGGCATCGGCAGCGGCAATGCGGGTGAAATCTTTGAACCCGGGGCCGGCCAGCTGCAGGTAATCCTCGCCATGCAGTTGGCCGGTGATGCTGTGCATCATGGCAAAGGCCAACAGGTGGGGCAGGTGGCTGACGGCGGCAAAGGCCGCATCGTGCGCCTGCGGGCTCATGGTGCTGACCTCGCAGCCCAGGGCCAACCACAGCAGCTGGGCTTTGTGCAGTTGGGCGGTCAAGGTGCGCTCAGTGGGCGTGATGACCACTTTGGCCCCCCGGTACAGATTGGCATCGGCGTGCTCAACCCCGGCCAACTCCTTGCCGGTAATGGGGTGGGCGGGAATAAAGCTGCCCAAGCGTGACCCCAGGGCGCTGCGCGCGGCGCTGACGACATCGGCTTTGGTGGAGCCGACATCCATGACCAGCATTTGCGGGGTGATCAAGTGCTTGATGGATTTGAGGGTGCGCTCGGTGGCCGCAACCGGTACGGCCAGCAAAACGATGTCGGCCCCGGCCACGGCCAGCAGGGCCGAGGGCGCTTCAACATCGATCACGCCCATTTTGCGGGCGCGTTCGGTGGTGGAGGGCGATTTGCTGTAGCCGACCACGCGTTTGACCAAGCCGGCTTGCTTCAAGGCCAGCGCAAACGAGCCGCCCATCAAGCCGCAGCCAATCAAACCCAGTTGTTCAAACATTGGTGTCTTCCTTTGCGCATTGCGCCGTTCAGGCCGCCACCGGGTAGGTGCCCAGTTGTTTGTAGAAGGCGCTCAGGTGCTGCAGCTCTTGCAGTGCTTGGGCGACATGGGGGTGGGCAGGGTGGCCTTCGATGTCGATGTAAAAGTAATACTCCCACTGGCCGGTGCGCGCCGGGCGCGATTCAAAACGCGTCATCGAAACGCCGTGCTTTTTCAGTGGCACCAATAAATCATGGACGGCACCGGGGCGATTGGGCACCGAGATGATCAGGCTGGTGCAGTCTTTGGCCGACGGCGCAGGCGTGGGCAGGGTGTGCGGCAGGCAAATGATGGCAAAGCGCGTGCGGTTGTAAGCCTGGTCCTGGATGGCGTGGCTGACGATGTGCAGGCCAAACTGCTGCGCTGCCCGCTCACCGGCAATCGCGGCCCAGCCAGGGTGCAAGGCGGCCAGGCGGGCCCCTTCGGCATTGCTCTCGACCGGGCGGCGCTCGGCATCGGGCAGGTGCTTGGACAGCCAGGCTTGGCATTGCGCCAGCGCTTGGGGGTGGGCGACGACGACCTCGATGTCTTGCAGGCTGTTGGTTGAGCGCATCAGGTTGTGGCGCACCAGCAGGCTGACCTCGCCCACGATGTGGCAAGGGGTGTGCAGCAGCATATCGAGCGAGCGGGTGACCACGCCCTCGGTGGAGTTCTCAATGCCCACCACGCCGTACTGGGCACTGCCGGCGGCGGTGGCATGAAACACCTCTTCAAAGCTGTTGCAGTACATGAAGTTGGCCGCGCCGCCAAAATATTCGATGGCTGCCTGCTCGCAAAAAGTGCCCTCCGGCCCGAGCACCGCCACGCGCTGGGGCGACTCCAGGGCCAGGCAGGCGGACATGATCTCGCGCCAGATGGCGGCCACATGCGTGCCTTTGAGCGGCCCGGGGTTGGCGGTTTTGATCTTCTCAATCACCTGGGCCACGCGGTCGGGGCGAAAGAAGGTGGAGCCTTCGCGCTTCTTCACCTCGCCCACCTGCTCGGCCACACGGGCACGCTGGTTGAGCAGGTGCAGCAGCTGGTGATCGAGGCTGTCGATTTGGTCGCGCAACTGGGCCAATTCGGGGCTGGCTTGGGGGGTGGTGCTCATGGTGTCTCTTTTGTTATAGCTGTTAGCGCTGATAAATAGGCGTTTTATGGGCTGATTGACTGTGAAAGCAGCTATTTATCAGCGCAAATAGCTTCTGTAATGAAGGTTTTAAGCGCTGGTGCGCTCGAACTCTTGCATAAAGGCAATCAGGGCCTGCACGCCTGCCAGCGGCATGGCGTTGTAGAGGCTGGCGCGCATGCCGCCCACCGATTTGTGGCCTTTGAGCTGCAGCAGCCCGGCGGCCTTGGCACCGGCCAGAAAGGCTTCGTTGCGGCTGGCATCGCGCAGCTGGAAGGGGATGTTCATGCGCGAGCGCCAGGCCGGGTCGATGGCATTGACGTACAGCTGCGAGCCATCCACGTAGTCGTAGAACAGCTGGGCCTTGGCGATGTTGCGCTGCTCCATGGCGGCGATGCCGGTCAGCTCGCCCTCGCGCTGGCGCTTGAGCCACTGAAAGGTCAGCCCCGCCATGTAGATGCCCCAGGTTGGCGGGGTGTTGAACATGGAGTGGTTGTCGGCCACGGTTTTAAAGTCAAACGCGCTGGGCGTAATCGGCAGGGCGTGGCCCAGCAGGTCTTCGCGCACGACCACGATGGTCAGCCCTGCAGGGCCGATGTTTTTCTGCGCCCCGCCAAAGGCCAGGCCAACGCGGCTCCAATCCACCGGGCGCGAGGCGACGTGCGAGGAAAAATCAATCACCAGCGGCGCATCGCAGCCCAGGGCTTGCAGGTCGGGCAGCTCGTGAAATTCCACACCGTCAATGGTTTCATTGCTGCAAATGTGAACGTAGGCCGGGTTGCTGGACAACTGCCAGTCCTTGGGGGCCACGGGGCGGGTAAAGCCGCTGTCCTTGCCGCTGGCGGCCAGGTGTGGCTGGGCGTATTTGGCCGCCTCTTTGAAGGATTTTTGGCTCCAGCTGCCGGTCACGACAAAGTCCACCACGCCAGCGCGCGAGAGGTTCATGGGCACGATGGCGTTTTCGGCAATGCCGCCGCCTTGCATGAACAGGATTTTGAAGTGGGCCGGAATGGCCAGCAGTTCGCGCACATCGGCTTCGGCGGTTTCGTAGATGCTGATGAACTCTTTGCCCCGGTGGCTCATCTCCATCACACCCATGCCGCTGCCATGCCAATCGAGCATTTCTGCAGCCGCTTGCTGCAAGACTTCTTCAGGGATGGCGGCGGGGCCAGCAGAAAAGTTAAAGGGGCGGTTCATTTTTATCAGATCAAAAGTGGTTAAAACCTAGGTGGTGCAAGCGCAAAGTGCTCTTATTTATTCTTCAGCCGTAGTCTCAGGAGTGCCTGCCGCACTGTTGCTTTGGGGAGTGTCAGCATCTGCCTGGGCATCGCTGCCTGCATCGCTTTCAACATCGTTCACGGCATCATTTTCGGCAATGCGCTGCAAGCCGGAGAGCTTGGCCCCGGCATCCAAATTCATCAGCGTCACGCCCTGGGTGGCGCGGCCCATTTCACGGATTTCGGCCACGCGGGTGCGCACCAGCACGCCGGTGTCGGTAATCAGCATGATTTCATCCTCGGGGGCGACCAAGGTGGCGGCGACCACTTTGCCGTTGCGCTCAGACTGCTGGATGGCAATCATCCCCTTGGTGCCCCGGCCGTGGCGCGTGTATTCGCGGATGTGGGTGCGCTTGCCGTAGCCGTTTTCGGTGGCGGTCAGCACGCTTTGGGCATTGCTGTCGGGCGCGGTAGCGTCGAGGGTGTCTGGCGTGGCCGGCACTTCTTCGCTGGCATCGGCCACCAGCAGGGCGATGACGCTTTGGCCTTCGTCAATATTCATGCCGCGCACGCCTCGGGCATTGCGGCCCATGGGGCGCACATCGTTTTCGTCAAAGCGCACGGCCTTGCCACCGTCGCTGAACAGCATCACATCGTGCTTGCCATCGGTCAGCGCCGCGCCAATCAGGTAGTCGCCTTCGTCCAAGCCGACGGCGATGATGCCCACCTTGCGCGGGTTGGAAAATTCGGACAGCGCCGTTTTCTTCACCGTGCCCATGCTGGTGGCCATGAAGATGTAGTGGTCTTCCGGGAAGTTGCGCATCTCGCCTGTCAGCGGTAGCACCACGTTGATTTTTTCGCCTTCCTGCAGCGGGAACATGTTCACGATGGGCCGCCCGCGCGAGTTGCGCGAACCGGCGGGCACTTCCCACACCTTGAGCCAGTACAGCCGCCCCCGGTTGGAGAAGCACAAAATCCAGTCGTGCGTGTTGGCGATAAAGAGCTGGTCAATCCAGTCGTCTTCTTTGGTGGCCGTAGCCTGCTTGCCGCGCCCGCCGCGCTTTTGGGAGCGGTATTCGCTCAACGGCTGGCTCTTGATGTAGCCGGTGTGCGAGAGGGTGACCACCATGTCGGTGGGCGTGATCAGGTCTTCGGTCGAGAGGTCTTGCGCACTGTGCTCAATGGTGGAGCGGCGCGCGCCCAGCTTGGTTTGGCCAAACTCGGTTTTCAGCGCAGTCAGCTCATCGCCGATGATGGTGGAGACGCGCCCGGGCTTGGCCAAGATGTCCAGCAAGTCTTCAATGACCGCCATGATGTCTTTGTATTCGGCGACGATTTTGTCCTGCTCCAGGCCGGTCAGGCGCTGCAGGCGCATTTGCAAAATCTCTTGCGCTTGGGTGTCAGACAGGCGGTACAAACCATCGCCTTGCATGCCCAACTCTGCTTCCAAGCCTTCCGGGCGGTAATCGTCGGCATTGACCACGCCGCCATCCGTGCCGGTGCGGGTCAGCATCTCGCGCACCAGCTGGCTGTCCCAACGCCGGTTCATCAGCTCGGCTTTGGCCACGGGGGGCGTGGGGGCATTGCGGATGATGGCGATGAAGTCGTCAATATTGGCCAGCGCCACCGCCAAGCCTTCCAGCACATGGCCACGCTCGCGGGCTTTGCGCAGCTCAAACACGGTGCGGCGGGTGACCACTTCGCGGCGATGCTGCAGGAAGACGGAGATCAAGTCCTTCAAATTGCACAGGCGCGGCTGGCCGTCGATCAGGGCCACCATGTTCATGCCGAAGGTGTCTTGCAGCTGCGTTTGTTTGTACAGATTGTTCAGCACCACTTCCGGCACTTCGCCGCGCTTGAGCTCAATCACCAGGCGCATACCGGATTTGTCCGATTCGTCCTGGATGTGGCTGATGCCTTCGAGCTTTTTCTCGTGCACCAGCTCGGCCATGCGCTCTTGCAGCGTTTTTTTATTCACCTGGTAGGGCAGCTCATCGACGATGATGGCCTGGCGCTGGCCCCGGTCAATGTCCTCGAAGTGCACCTTGGCCCGCATCACCACGCGGCCACGGCCGGTGCGGTAGCCGTCCTTGACACCCTGAATACCGTAAATGATCCCGGCGGTAGGGAAGTCTGGGGCGGGAATGATTTCCATCAGCTCGTCAATCGATGCCTCTGGCGTGTGCAGCAGGTGCAGACAAGCATCGACCACTTCATTCAAGTTGTGCGGCGGAATGTTGGTGGCCATCCCCACCGCAATACCCGAGCTGCCATTGACCAGCAGGCTGGGCAAGCGGGCGGGCAACACCAGGGGTTCGTTTTCGCTGCCGTCGTAGTTGGGGCCAAAGTCCACGGTCTGTTTGTCGATGTCGGCCAGCATTTCGTGGGCAATTTTCGACAGGCGAATTTCCGTGTAACGCATCGCTGCCGCGTTATCACCATCGACCGAGCCGAAGTTGCCCTGGCCATCGACCAGCATGTGGCGCAGCGAAAAATCCTGCGCCATGCGCACGATGGTGTCGTACACCGCCGTGTCGCCGTGCGGGTGGTATTTACCAATCACGTCACCGACGATACGTGCCGACTTTTTGTACGGGCGATTCCAATCGTTGTTCAGCTCGTGCATGGCAAACAGCACCCGCCGATGCACCGGTTTTAAGCCGTCGCGTGCATCGGGCAGGGCCCGCCCCACAATCACACTCATGGCGTAGTCGAGGTAGCTGCGGCGCATCTCCTCTTCAAGGCTGATCGGTAGGGTTTCTTTGGCAAACTGGGTCATGGACGGCTTCTAGTTATGCTGAGGCAGCGAAACAGTTAATTCTAGAGGGAATAGACTGTTGCTGGAGGGCCACACATTTTTAAGAATGTTTAAGCGCTGGGCATTTACCGCCAGCTGGCATCTGTATTTTTAGGCATCGTGTGGCACAATTCCAAACAGCGCTCGCTAGTGGTGGTCATTGGCGACGTTTACGAATTTCGCGAATAGCGGCTTTATCCCAAAGAGGAGAATCATGAAGAAACTCAACAAAGTGGCGATTTTGTTTGCTGGTGCAGCCCTGGCTACGGCCGCTGGCGCTCAGTCCATCGATAACTGGAAAAACGGCACCAACGAACTGGTCTGGAAAAACGGTACCAATGAATTGTGCTGGCGCGATGCCAACTGGACACCTGCTACAGCCGCTCCTGGCTGCGATGGTGCACTGCAAGTTGCCGCTGCCCCAGCAGCTGCACCTGCTGCTGCCGCTGCGCCTGTCGCTGCTGCTTCCAAAGTGACTTTTGCTGCTGATGCGTTCTTTGACTTTGACAAGGCTGTTCTCAAGCCCGCAGGCAAAGCCAAGCTGGACGAAGTGGCCAACAAAATTGGTGGCATCAACCTGGAAGTGATCATTGCTGTGGGGCACACTGACTCGGTTGGCTCGGATGCTTACAACCAAAAACTGTCTGTGCGTCGCGCTGAAGCTGTGAAAGCCTACTTGGTGAACAAAGGCGTTGATAAAGCACGCGTGTACACCGAAGGCAAGGGAGAATCCCAGCCTGTGGCCGACAACAAGACCAAAGAAGGTCGTGCAAAAAATCGTCGCGTAGAAATCGAAGTGGTTGGCACTGCCAAGTAATAACCCCTATGATTCGCTAAAAAAGCCCCGGTAACGGGGCTTTTTTTTATCATCTTTAAGCTGTTTTTTTAGTCCTGCCATGACTGCACCTATGAATGTTGATCCCGCTGAATTAGAGAAATTTTCTGCCTTAGCCCATCACTGGTGGGATCCAGAAAGTGAATTTAAACCACTGCACCAAATGAATCCTTTGCGCTTAGGGTGGATTGATCAAATTGCAGGGCTGAAGGATAAAAAAATAGTGGATATTGGCTGCGGCGGCGGTATTTTGGCCGATGCCATGGCACGTAGCGGTGCAGCAGAAGTGCTGGGCGTTGATCTGGCCAAAAAATCCTTGCAAGTAGCACAACTGCATGCACTAGAAGCAGGTACCCCGCACATTGCGTATCGCGAGATTTCTGCAGAGGCTTTGGCTGCCGAGCAACCTGCCGCTTTTGACATTGTGACCTGCATGGAAATGTTGGAGCACGTACCTGATCCAGCATCCGTGGTTCATGCCTGCGCCAATTTGGTCAAGCCGGGAGGCTGGGTATTTTTCTCAACATTAAATAGAAATTTGAAATCATTTGGCTTAGCCATTGTGGCCGCAGAATATATTTTAAAAATGCTTCCTACAGGCACCCATGAATATCAGAAATTTTTACGACCTAGCGAACTGACGCGATTTTGTCGAGAGGCTGGTTTGGACGTTAAAGCCAGCTCTGGCTTGCAGTACAACCCTTTGACAGGTCGTTATTGGTTAAGCCAAGACTGCAGCGTTAATTATTTATTGGCAGCACAGCGCCCCGTCGTATGAGTCGTTGGAGAAATATTCAAGCCGTCCTGTTCGATTTGGACGGTACCTTGCTCGATAGTGCCCCAGACTTAGCAGCGGCAGCAAATGCGTTGCGCATTCAGCGACAGCTGCTCCCACTTCCCTTGGCTCACTACCGGCCCTTTGTAGGCACCGGGGCACGTGGCATGCTTCGCTTAGCCTTGGGTATCCAGGAAACCGATCCTGAGTTTTGTGATTTAAAGGAAGCATTTTTTCAAGCGTATGAAGCTTGCATGGGCGCACATTCCAGAATTTTTCCTGGGGTGCCAGAAGTGTTGCAAGGCGTGGAGAAAAACTGCCAATCTTGGGGAATTGTCACCAACAAGATAGAACGTTTTACCAAGCCTATCGTGCAAGCAGATGAATTACTGTCTAAAAACCAAGTTCTAGTGTGTGGCGATACCACGGCTTTTAGCAAGCCACACCCAGCCCCATTGTTGGCGGCGGCCAGCACTTTGCGAGTTGATCCTGGCGCTTGCATTTATGTAGGTGATGATGAGCGCGATATCCAAGCAGCAAAAGCGGCTGGAATGAGGGCCATCGCTGCAAGCTATGGTTATTTGGGCGATGCGCATGATGTCCGTTGCTGGCAGCCTGATGCGATCATTGATTCACCTCAAGGGCTACTCAATTTACTGGATTTCCATTAGAATAGCCGTCTAAGGGGCTGCCCTGGTTTCGACGTGGGTTCGGGATCGGTACGGTGCATGTCGAGCTTGAGTGACGCTCGTAAATCTCCATTCACAAAAGTAACTGCAAACGACGAACGTTTCGCACTCGCCGCTTAAATCCGGTGAGCCTTGCAACAGCACGCTGATGGGCTGGGCAAGGGGGTAGCAATACCTCCAGGCTGCAAGGGAATTCACATCAGCTGGCTTGGTACCGGGCACCTTGGTATTGAGCAAGATTTAAGGGTGCTGGCCTTGCCTGCAGCGTGTGTCTGCGCGGCTTGCAAGGTGAGACTCAAATCAGAACACTAAACATGTAGATCTGGCCGACGAAGGCTTGCGGACGCGGGTTCAATTCCCGCCAGCTCCACCAAATTGAAGGGCTCGGATAATCTCCGGGCCCTTTTTCTTGCCTGAAATCCCCGCGCCATGCGGGGTCCCGGCCATCCGTGCTGCGGGTGGCCATCAGCCGAAACGCCCGAAATCGGCCACTTTCTCCACCAGACCCGTCTCTATTCTCCGTTTGGCCTGCAGGTAGGCGCAGTTCTTTCTATTACAAAATCAACAACTTACGCGCGGTGATTCATCGTCAACCAAGGCGACCGGTCACCAGTGCAACTAGACAGTGTGCGTCATTTGTACTAACATTGCGGCAATTGATCTAACAAAAGAGGTGCTGCCATGACTGCCGTCGCATCGTCGCCTTCCGCCCGCTCGGCCCGACTTGGGCTGCGCGCCACCCCCGAACAGGAGGTGGTGCTGCGCCGTGCCGCCGAGGTGGCCCACAAGTCGCTGACCGACTTCATCCTCGACAGCGCGTGCCTGGCCGCCGAGCAAACCCTGCTGGACCAACGATTGTTCATGGTCTCGGGTAGCCAGTACCAGGCCCTGATGGATCTGCTGGATCGCCCCGAACAGGCCAACGAGGGTTTGCGCGACCTATTTGCCCGTAAGGCGCCCTGGGACACGAAGTGACGTTGCGCGCACCGGAGCCGCTGGCCGCGCAGCATCGGCTGGAAGGTTTTGATTGCGGCAAGCCCGCGTTGAATGACTGGCTGTTGCGCCACGCCCGCCAGGCGCAGGGCAGCGGCTCGGCCAAGACCTTTGTCGTTGCCGAGGACGATGGCCGCGTGGCGGGCTACTTCAGTCTGACCGTGGGACAAGTCGACACGCTGGAAGCGCCAGAGCGCATCCGCAAGGGGATGGGGCAGTACCCATTGCCAGTTGTGATTCTGGCGCGGCTCGCTGTCTCGGTAGCGGATCAGGGGCGAGGCATCGGCTTCGGTTTGCTGCAGGATGCGATTCGCCGCACGATGCTGATTGCCGAGCAGGCCGGCATCCGCGCCATGCTGACCCATCCCCTCGATGAAGAAGCGGCGAGGTTCTACACCCGGTTCGGGTTCATCGCGTCACCGCTGCGCGATCAGCAATTGCTACTGCTCTTGAAGGACGCCCGTCGCTGGGTCCGCTGAACTATGACCATCGAATCACTGCCCACTTTCACCAAGCCAGCCCGCCAGCGCTGGGAGTCCATCCCTGCCGACATCCGCCAGCGACTGCTGTCCAACGTCTGGTGTGGCCAGTGCCGTCACGAAACCACGATCACCAATTTCAGCGGCACCATCAAGGGTGGCGACTTGCTGCTGGTGGGCAAGTGCGCCGAATGCCACGGTGATGTGGCACGGGTGATCGAGGGTTCGTAACCCGGTCAGGCATCAAACCCCGCCACCACCGCCCGCTGTGCCACCCAGTCGGTCGGCAGCGGATTGCGCTGGAACCACAGCAGGCTCATGCACCGGGGCTGTTGGCCAGCCAAGATGGCCTGGATGATGGCAGGCTGAAGCAGTGTCAGCCGCAGCAGTTCGTTGACCGTCTAGTGGTGCAGGCCTTCGCGCTGGGCGATGTCGCTGCCACTGCCCACCACGCCGTCGTCGAGCAGTTGCTGCCAGTAGAAAGCCCGCGTCAGTGCCACCAGCAGGGGCTGGTCGATTTGGGTGACCACTTTGCCCGGCGCGTCGAGCTGGCCGTCCGGCCGCACCACCACCTTGCTGCCGCCTCGCTTCCTGATCTTCAGCGGGATGAAGGTGGACAGTTTCACCTGCCCGCCATCCCGGCGTTCGCGGGCGATGGCTGCGCCCAGTGGCTGCACTTTGGGTTTCATACGGTTTCCTCCATCTCCTGCAATTCCGCACCGATGGTGCCGGGCAGCAACTCTCCAGCCAGTTCCTGCCAGCCCTGATCGCGCCAGATGATTTCCAACCCGCTGTCGGCAATCACCACGCGATCGATCAGCAATTGCGCCAGTCGGCACTGCTCCGCTGGAAACAGCTCCTGCCACAGACTGGCAAGATTCCGCATCGGCAACACGATCTGCGGTTCGGTGAGGTCAGGCCGGATGTGCTGCATTCGGTCCCACACCGATTGCACGATGTGCGTGGTCGACAGCACCGCCACGATTTGCTCGGTCACCAGTTCTTCAACTGGCACCGCAGGCAACGGCCCGTGCTGACTGGCCCATGCGCCAAAGCGCCGGTGTTTGATCGGGCTGTAGTAGCGGTAGGTCTTACCTTTCTTCTTGGTGTAGCTGGGTACCAGCCGTTCGCCATCAGACGTGAACAGCAGGCCTCGCAGCAGCACCGGTTCGCTCTGGCGGTCGTTGGTTTCGCGCCGCCGTTCGATGCCATCGGTGGCGATCAATGCGTGCGCGGCGTCCCACTGCGCCTGGCTGATGATGGCCTGGTGCTGGCCAGGGAAGCTTTGCCCTTTGTGGACGATCTCGCCCAGGTACATCCGGTTGTGCAGCATCTTGTAGTGACCTGCCCCCTCACAGCCGTACCAGCCGAATGGAAGTGAGGTCCGTCAACCTGGAGAATGACGGATATGAAGAAGAGTCGATTCACGGAGCAGCAGATCATTGGGTTCTTGAAGCAGGCCGAGTCAGGCCTGCCAGTCAGGGATTTCTGCCGCCAAGGCGGGTTCAGCGAGCCTGACCTGCCCCCTCGCCGAACAATCCCGCATCGTCACCCGCGTCGAAGAACTCATGCGCCTGTGCGATGCGCTGCAGGCCAAGGGCC
>JAANMY010000151.1_pt1 | contig 95888 bp, 78 predicted proteins | sample 7279691 | NCBI WGS metagenome assembly JAANMY01 (sample SAMN14094543, study PRJNA606508) | bioreactor metagenome | isolation source: A lab-scale SPAN reactor treating ammonium-rich wastewater day 388 | place: Ireland: Galway | collected 2018-02-07 | reverse complement strand
CAACCGCAGCCTGTGCTGGCCGCTGCTGGGGTGGGTGCAGCCGCCACGGGCTGGGCATGGATGTCAAACCCGGTGCTTTGCAGGTGGTAGACCAAGGCGGCATCCATGGTTTTGGCGTGGTAGCTGAACCAGTGGGCCAAGTCGGGAATCATCGCCCGGATGGCGGCCAGATCGCCTTGCGCCCCTTTGGCCGCGCCGTCGCGCAGGATGTCCAGCACCGCTTGGTGTTGGTGAAAGTGGCAGTTGTCCGGGGCAAAACCGGTGGCCAGCATCCAGCGGTTTTCTATGGCGAAGTGCTCCTCGGTGTGGCTGACGATGGTGTGCCACAGCGCCAGCAAGGCGGCATCGTCGGCGCTTTCGGCGTGGGCGAGTAAATCGACAAATTCACGGTGGACGGTGTCCAGCTCTGGCAAGTCCAGCTGCAGTTTGTCGTCCCATTGCAAGGTGGCCATAAAGGGGTCTCTCTCTGGAGAAAGTGGATGAAAAAACAAGCTTAACGGGCGGTGGCCGTTGTTTGCAGCCATTGGGTCAGTTGCTGGCCCACGGCATCGGTGGCCTGGCTCAGGGCGGCCGCACCGCCGGCCGCATTGGCGCTGGGGGCGGGGATGGTGGCGGTAAACAGCTGTTGGCCCAGCAGCACTTCACCGGCCGCTTGGTAGCCCATCAAGGTGGCCCGCAGGCGAATGTTGGCGTTGCTGTGCGCGGGCTGGTCAAACACCTGCTCAAACTGCTCCAGCGCCAGCAGCAGCACGGGGGGCGCTTGCCCGGCCACGCTGGGTGGGATGCGCCCGCCTTCGGCGCTGAGCACCACCCGCTGGCCTTGGCTGAGCCATTGGCGCAGGCGCTCTTGCACCAGCAGCTCGGGCGGCAGGCTCCAGTGGGCTTGGCTATAAGCGTGCCGGTGGTGGGGTTGGGCGTAGGCCAGGCGGTAGTGCATGGCGGTGGTGCTGCCCTCGGCTTGCCAGGGGGCCTGGATATCGGCCAGTACCACGGCAGGGGGGAGCGCGGCGGGTATTTCGGCCCAGGTGGCCAGGCCCAAATCAAAGCGTTCGGGCTCTTGCGGCGGGGTGGGCAGGCTTTGGCAGGCGGTGAGCAAAACCGTCAAAACCAGGGGGGATAGGCGCAGCAGCATGGCAATCTCGCAAGGTTAAGGGGTGGCGGGCGCTGGGGGGGCAAAACCGGGCTCGCCCGGGCCGGGGCGCACGGTACCGTTGCCGTAGATCAGGGACTGCGGGTTGGCATCAATATTGGCCATGGTGTGGCCCATTTGGCGCGAGGCCAGGCCCAAATCGCTGCTGGCGCGTTGGATGCCCGGCAGGGTGTAGCGCTCAAAGCGCTGGGCCGATTGCACCAGCGATTGGCTGCCGGTTTGCAGGTGCTGCAGCACCCCATCGGGGGCTTGCAGCCGGTCGGCCAGTTGGCCAAATTTTTCTCCGGTGCTGGCCAAGGTGCGGATGCCGCTGCGGCTGTCTTGCACCAAGGCGGGCAGCTCTTGCAAGATCGGATCGACGCGCTCGCCCAGCCGTTGCAGCGTGCGGTTGGTGTGGTTGAGGTTGTCCAGCAGCAGGCTAAAGCGCTCTTGGTTGGCATCGCCCAGCAGGCGATTGATGCGTTCGGCGGCTTCGTCGGCACGGCTCAAAATCATCATGCCCTGGTCGGCCAGCACGTTCAGCGGTGACGACTTCATGGGCAGGCGCGGCAGTCCGCTGGGGCCGATGGGCTGGATGGGCGTGGGGCCGGGCTCGTCGTCCAGCTGCACATGGGCAATGCCGGTGACCCCTTGGTAGCCCAGTTGGGCGTAGGTGTAGCCGGGCTGGACGGGGGCTTGGCTATCCACCGCGATGCGAATGAGCAGGTGGCCATTGCGCTCGTGGTCAAAGCCAATGTGGGTGACTTTGCCCACGGCCACGCCCTTGTAGCGCACGGTGGCCTGGGGCTGCAGGCCGCTGATGGCGTCGGTGGTGGACAGCTCGTAGCTGGTGTACTGGCGCTGGTCACGCGTGAGCCACAGGGCCAGGCCAACCAGCATGCTGGCCAGCACCAGCATGAAGATGCCGGCGGCCATGGCGTGGGATTTGTTTTCCATGGGGCAGTTGCTCCTTTGTTAGGCGGATGCCGGGGCGGCAATGGGGGTGGCGCTGGGCGCTGGGGCCATGGCCCGGCGGCCCCGCTCGCCCTGGAAGAAAGTGGTGGTAAAGGGGTGGTCAAACTGCGCCACTTCCTGCGCCGTGCCGCTGACCAGCACGCGCTTTTCGGCCAGCACGGCCACGCGGCTGGACAGGGCAAACAGGGTGTCCAGATCGTGGGTGACCATGACCACGGTCAGGCCCAAGTCGGCCTGTAGTTGGCGCAGCAGTGCGCAAAATTCGTCCGAGCTGGTGGGGTCCAGGCCGGCGGTGGGTTCATCCAGCAGCAGCAGTGGCGGGTCCATGATCAGCGCCCGCGCCAGCGCCACGCGCTTGATCATGCCGCCGGACAGATCGGCCGGGTTGCGGCTGGCGTGCTCGGGCTTGAGGCCCACCATTTGCAGCTTGATCATGGCCGCCTGGCGCACCACAGCATCGGGCAGGCCGCCTTGCTCGCGCAGGGCAAAGGCGATGTTGTCCAGGACGCTGAACGCCGAGTACAGCGCCCCGTGCTGAAACAACATGCCCACGCGGGCCGAGGCCCCGGCGCGGCACAACTCGGCGGCGGGGCGGCCCAAGGTGGTGACCCGGCCTTTGCCCGGTTGCAGCAGCCCCAAAATTTGCCGCAGCAACACGGTTTTGCCGGTGCCCGAGCCGCCAACGATGGACAGCATTTCGCCCCGGTGTACCTGCAGGTTTAAATCTTGGTGGACGGCAAAGGCCTGCTCGCCTTGGCCAAAAATGCTCCACAGCTGGTCGATGTCGATCATCACGTCGGACGGGCTGGTCATGGTTAGAACCCCACATCCTTGAAGGCCACGGCAAAAATCGCATCGACGATGATCACCATGGTGATCGAGCTGACCACCGAGGCGGTCGTGCCCGCCCCCAGGCTTTGCGTGTTGGGCTGCACGCGCAGGCCCCAGTGGCAGCCGATCAGCGCAATCCACACCCCAAACACCATGGCCTTGGTGCTGGCCAGCCACAGGTTGCTGACCTCTACGGCGCTGGGCAGGGCTTGCCAGAAGTAGGCCGGGGAGATGCCCATGGTCAGGTCGGCCGCCACAATGCCGCCAAGCAAGGTCGCCAGCGTGGTCCACAAACTAACCAGGGGCATGGCCAGTGCCAGGGCCATGGCCCGGGGCAGCACCAAGCGGTAGCCGTGCGAAATACCCATGACTTGCATGGCATCCAATTCTTCGGTGACGCGCATCACGCCAATTTGCGCTGTGATGGCCGAGCCCGAGCGCCCAGCCACCAAGATGGCGGCCAGCAGGGGCCCAAGTTCCCGAATCAGCGAGATGCCCAAAATATTCACGATAAAGGCTTCGGCCCCAAACTGGCGCAGCTGCAGCGCCATCAAATAGGCCAGCACCACGCCAATCAAAAAACCAACCAAGGCGGTAATCGGCAGGGCCGTGGCCCCCATGTTGAACAGATGGCCTGAAAAATCACGCCACGGCCCCTTGTGGGGGGCCCGCAACAGGCGCAGGGCATCCAGCCACAAGCCCCCGATCAACAGCAAGATGTCGCGGCCATGGCCCAAGGCGGCCAGCACCAAGGTGCCCAAATGCTCAATCGAACGGCCAAAGTAATACGGGCGCTGCGCCGGGGGGGTGGCGCTGGCAAAGCGGGCCACGCGCTCGAGCATGGCGCGTTGGCTGGGGTGGGTGTGCAATTGCGGGGGCCACTGGCCCTGCCAGTGCTGCCACAGCAACTGGGCCCCGAGGTGGTCCAGCCAGGCCAGCTGCGTCAAATCCCACACGGCCGCCGTGCCATGCCCGGCCAGCTGGCGCTGCAGGCGTTGCCATTGACCGCGCTGGCCCAATTCGGCGGCCCCCCAGCGGCCCAGCAGCACAATGTGCTGGACTGCGGCGTGTGTTTGGGGCTCAAGGCGGGGGGTGGGGTCGGTCATCAGGGGGGTGGTTTTAGCACAAATTGTTGCGGGGCTGACCTGGCTGTTGGCTGGCTGGCGATCTGGGGCATCGTTACTGACGATTGCACCCTAGGGAAAACTCTGTCTTATAGAAGACTTGTCTGCGGTTACATTGGCGGCACTTCTAGCGCTGCGAGACAACAGCGCGTGGAGGGCCCGAGGAGACAACTCGATCCATAACTAGAAATTTTTATCCAAGCGCCCGTCATGAGGTGTAGATTTTTTCCATAGCGCCGGTTTATCCGGCGCTTTTCTTTTTGGTGCGTTATGGAGTGGATAGTTATTACCCTGGCCTCGGCCCTGGCGGGCATGGTCGATGCCATCGTGGGCGGCGGCGGGCTGATTTTGCTGCCGGCGTTGTTTGCGGTTTTTCCAGGGGCGGCACCAGCGACGTTGTTTGGCACGAATAAAAGTGCCGCCATTTGGGGCACGGCGATGGCCTCGTGGCAGTACAGCCGCCGCGTTGCGGTGCGCTGGTCGGCGCTGTGGCCGGGCATTGCGGCAGCCTTTGCCGGGGCCTTTGCCGGGGCCTGGAGCGTGACGCTGATTGACCCGAGCTTTCTGCGCAAGTTGCTGCCGCTGATTTTGCTGGTTTTGCTGGTCTATACCCTGGCCAAAAAAGAGCTGGGGCGCACCCATGCGCCGCTGTTTCAGGGCCGCCAAGAGCAGTGGCGCACGGCGGCCATTGGGGCGGTGATTGGGTTTTACGATGGCTTTTTTGGGCCGGGTACGGGCAGCTTTTTTGTTTTTCTGTTTGTGCGCACCTTGGGGTATGACTTTCTCAATGCCTCGGTGAGTGCCAAGTTGCTCAATTTATCGACCAATATTGCCGCCCTGCTGCTGTTTGCTGCCAAGGGCCATATTTGGTGGCACTTTGCCGTGCCCTTGGCGCTGGCCAATGTGCTGGGCAGTGTGCTGGGCAGTTGGCTGGCCCTGCGCCATGGCACGGGGTTTGTGCGGGTGATCTTTATTGTGGTGGTCGGTGGCCTGATTGTGAAAACGGGGATGGATGCCATTTAAATAGCTAGTACCGCTTGTATATAGTCGTTTTATTTAAGTTTTATATAAAAAAATGTCATTTAATAAGCGGTATAAGCTATTGTTTATGATGATTTGAACCACTGGTATGACTGCTATTGCCACTTTTCGCTACGCCGGGGTGCTGGCCTTGCTGGGCGTGACCTTGGTGTGGGGGACGACCTTTCCGGCCATGAAATTGCTGGCCAACGATGTGCCGGCGTTGCACATTTTGGCCCTGCGTTTTGGCTTGGCCAGCGTGGTGTTGCTGCCGCTGTTTGTGCGGCTGCGGGGGGCGGAGTGGCGCTGGGGGCTGGTGCTGGGGCTGCTTAATTTCATCGCCTTTTGGTTGCAGACCGAGGGCTTGGCGCTGATCAGCAGCAACCGCAATGCGTTTATTACTGGCTTGAATGTGTTGATCGTGCCGCTGCTGGCCTGGGTGGTGTTGCGCCGCCCGATGGGCTGGGCGATTGCGTTGGCCTGTGCCTTGGCGCTGGGCGGTTTGCAGCTGATGTTTTTTGAGGACAGCGCCTGGAGCTGGGGCGATACGCTGACCCTGTCCAGCGCCGTGTTTTTTGCCTTGTTTATTTTGACGCTGGAGCTGTGCGCCCTGCGCAACCGCCAGCAGCCGCTGCGCGCCACGCGGTTGGCGGCCGTGGTGTCGCTGACCATGTGCGCCTGCAGTGTGCTGGTGGCCCTGGGGATGGAAGCACAGCCTTTGCTCAGCGTGGCCCGCAGTTTGCCCTGGGGCAGCTGGCTCTCGCTGGGGTATTTGGCGGTGGTCGCCAGCGTGGGCGTGGTGGTGCTGCAAGCCTGGGGCCAGCAGCGGGTGGATGCCACGCGCAGCGCCATTATTTATGGGCTGGAGCCGGTGTTTGCCGCCATCACCGCCTGGTGGTGGATTGGTGAGCGCATGCACGCGCAGGCCATGCTGGGGGCGGCGTTGTTGGTCAGCGCCTTGATGGTCAGCCAGTGGGGGAGTGCGCCTGCCAGTGCGCCCCAGGCCGCCAAGCCCAGGGGGCGCGCGGCGGTGGCCCCCCATTAATCCTCGGCAGCGTCACCAGCGCCATCTTGGGCGGCCTCTTCGGGGGCAGTGGCTGGCGGTGCCTTGGCCGCAGCCGCAGGGGGCACCCAGGGGATGGCGCGTGGTGACAGGCCCGGAACGCTGATGCGCTCGTAGTGGTTGAGCATGTCGGCGGCGCGCCGTGGGGTGCCGATGGGGGTGCGGGCCAGGCCTTGGCGGCTGGCGGCCAAGTCTTGCTCGCTGGGGTAGTGGCCCAGCAGCCAGTAATCGAACACGCGCCGGGCGATGGGGGTGGCGGCGGTGGCCCCGAAACCCGCGTTTTCCACAATCACCGCCAGGGCGATTTCGGGTTGGTCTGCGGGGGCATAGGCGATGTAAAGCGAATGGTCGCGCTGGCGCTCGGCCAGTTTGGCGGCGTTGTAGCGCTCTTTTTGGCCGATGGTCACGGCCTGGGCGGTGCCGGTTTTGCCCGCCGAGGTGTACGGTGCGCCGGCAAAAATGCCCCGTGCGGTGCCTTCTACCGTAACGGCTTGGGTGGCTTCACGCACGGCCTCGATGTTTTCGGGTTTGTAGCCCAGGGACAGGCCCGGCGGCTGCGGCAAGGCGTGGTATTGCCGCGTGACGGCATCAATGCGCCCCAGGCCCAAATGTGGCTGGTGTTGCACGCCCCGGTTGGCCAGCATGGCCGTGGCGTAGGCCAGTTGCAGCATGGTGAAGTGGTTGTAGCCCTGGCCAATTCCCAGGGAAATGGTCTCGCCGGCGTACCAGCGTTTTTGTTCCGGGCGTTTGTAGGTGTTGCGCTTCCACTGCATGCTGGGCAGCACGCCGGGGGATTCGCCCTCCAGGTCAATGCCGGTGGGCCGCCCAAAGCCCATGGGCGAGAGGTAGTCGTGGATCAAGTCCACGCCCATGTCGTTGGCCAGCATGTAGTAGTACACGTTGGACGATTTGATGATGGAGCGGCGCAAATTGGTCGGCCCATTGGGGTGGCCCGAGCGGAAGGTGTGGCCGCCAAAGGTCCAGCTGCCGTTGTCTTGGATGGTGGTGTCGATCTTGCGCTTGCCCGATTCCAGCCCCGCCAAGCCCATGAAGGGCTTGTAGGTGGAGCCGGGCGGGTAGGTGCCCCGCAGGGCCCGGTTGAGCAAGGGGCGGTCGATGGAGGTGTTGAGCATGTCCCAGTTTTCCTGGTCAATGCCGCCAATGAACAAGTTGATGTCGTAGCCCGGCTTGCTCACCATGGCCAGCACTTCGCCATTGCGCGGGTCCAGGGCGACCAAGGCCCCCCGGCGCTCGCCAAACAGGTCCTCAACCAGCGTTTGCAGGCCCACGTCCAGGCTCAGCACCAAGGTGTCGCCCGGTATGGCATCGCGGCTGTTCAGGCGGCGCACGGCAAAGCCGCCGGCGGTGGTCTCCAATTGCTCCCAGCCGGTTTGGCCGTGCAGTTGTTTTTCGTAGCTTTGCTCAATGCCCAGTTTGCCGATGACTTCGGTGCCACGGTAGTTGGCGGCATCGTCGGATTCGTCGATCAGCTCCTGCTCTTTGGTGTTGATGCGGCCGATGTAGCCCACCACATGGCCGGCCACTTCCCCCAAGGGGTAGGTGCGAAACAAGCGGGCTTTGACATCCACCCCGGGAAAGCGCCAGCGCTGGGCGGTGAAGCGGGCCACTTCTTCATCGGTCAGTCGGCTGCGCAGGGGGATGGATTCGAAGCTTTTGCTATCGGCCATCAAGCGCTTGAACTGGCGGCGGTCGCGGGCGCTGATGGGGATGATTTCAGAGATGGCTTGGATGGTGGCTTCCAGGTCTTCGACCTGGGAGCGGGTGATCTCCAGCGTGTAGGCCGAGTAGTTGGTGGCCAGCACAATGCCATTGCGATCCACAATGCGCCCGCGATTGGGCACGATGGGCACCACGGCGGTGCGGTTGCTCTCGGCCCGCTCGGAAAAGGCCGCGTAGCGCTGCACTTGCAGCACAGACAAACGGTAGGCCAGTAGCGCAAACAGCAGCAAGACGACCAGCCCCAGCACAAACACCCGCAGGCGAAAGCTTTGTGTTTCGGCCTGGGTGTAGAGGCTGCGAAAACTTAAACGACTGGCCATGGCGGCGCTCCCATCCCTTCGCGTCCTGTGCGCAGCTTACAAAGGCCGTTCATTGTCGTGCACCGGGGCGCGGCGCTGGGGAGCGAGCAAAACCGCCACGGCCACAGGCCACAGCAAGGTTTCGAGCACCGGTGCCCAGGCCAGGCCAAAACCCGGAAAGATTCCGCCAGCGGCCAGGCGAATCAGCACTTGCAGCAAATGGGCCCCAAAAAATACGGGCAGCATTTGCAAGGCTTGCTTCCAGCCGGAAAACCACAGCAACCGGCGACTGCTGTTTTGCCCGACAAACACCACCAGCGCATACACCAGCGCATGCTGGCCCAGCAAAGCCGTTTGCTGGACATCGATCAGCAAGCCCAGAAAAAACGCCACGCCCATGCCCACGCGCTGGGGCTGGTGGATGCCCCAAAAAGCCAGCACCAGCAGCAACAGGTCAGGCATCCAAATCCAGTTGCTGGTGGGCAGCAAATTCACCACCAGCGCCAAAAACAAGCTCAGGCCAATAAACCAAGGGCTGGCTGGGAGCAAAAGCTGCTCGCCACGCGGCATGATCATGGCTGTCTCTCCTGCCCCGGGGGGGCTGCGGGGGTGGCCCGGCGCTGGGCGGATTTGTCGTCGCGGGCTTTTTTCTTGGCATCGGCGTTGGACTGGCTCAGCGTGGCCAATTCCTCGGCAATGGGCCGCTCGGCAGCCAAGACGCTGTTGCGCGGGGTCAGTACCAGCACATGGCGGGTGCCCTGCATTTTGGCCAGGGGCTGGCTGTCAATGCGTAAAAAGGCGGTGGCACCTTGGCGCTCGACCGCCGTGACCACCGCCACAGGCAGGCCGGGGGGGTAAATGCCATCAAGGCCGCTGGTGACCAAGGCATCGCCAGGCTGCACATCACTGTCGCTGGGCATGTAGCGCAGCTCCACGGTGTCGCTGGTCAGGTTGGAGGCCAGACCATACATCACCCCCCGCACCCCGGTGCGGCTGACTTCGGTCGGGATGGCCTGGTCGCGGTCCACCAGCAAGCGCACTTCGCTGGTAAAGGGTTGCACCCGCACCACCTGGCCCAGCACGCCAGAGGCATCCATCACGGGGCTGCCCGGCACGATGCCAGCCATTTGGCCCTGGTCCAAAATAATGCGGCGGGAATACCGATCGGGCGATTCGTACACCACTTCGGCGGCTTGGGCCGGTACTGGCAAGCGCTCACGCAAGTTGAGCAGGCCGCGCAACTGCTGGTTTTCTTGTGCGAGCAGCTGGGCTTGGTGGGCCTGCAGGCTGATGGCGGTGATTTGGGCCTCGGCCTCGTGGGCGGCCCTTTGGGCCGCTTCCAGTTTTTCCAGGTAGTCGGCGCTGTCGCTGATCCAGCGCAGCGGCTGCAGCAGTGCCAATTGCACCGGGTAGAGCACCGTGGCCAGCGCCTGGCGCAACGGGGCTGTGATCTGTAGCCGGGCATCAGCCACCATCAGGGCGAGGGAAAGAGCGCAAAAAACCGCCAACTGCGTAGGCGCAGGCAGGCGGTTTTTAAACAGCGAGGGTGCATCCCTTTCCAGGGTGCGCAGGCTCATGGTTCGCTGGTGAAGATGCCGCCTTGGCGATCGAGGTGGTCCAGCGCCATGCCACAGCCGCGCACCACGCAGGACAGGGGGTCTTCGGCCACCAGCACGGGCAGCCCGGTTTCCTCGGACAGCAGGCGATCCAAATCGCGCAGCAGCGCTCCACCGCCGGTCAGCATCATGCCGCGCTCGGCAATGTCTGCGCCCAGCTCCGGGGGGGTTTGCTCCAGCGCATTTTTGACTGCGCTGACGATTTGGTTGAGCGGCTCGTTCAGGGCTTCGAGCACTTCGTTGCTAGAAATAGTGAAGCTGCGCGGCACGCCTTCAGACAAGTTGCGCCCGCGTACTTCAATTTCTTTGACCTCGGTACCGGGGAAGGCGCTACCAATTTCTTTTTTAATCATCTCGGCTGTGGGCTCGCCAATCAGCATGCCGTAGTTGCGGCGGATGTAGCTGATGATGGATTCGTCAAATTTATCGCCGCCCACGCGCACGCTGCCTTTGTAGACCATGCCGCCCAGCGAGATCACGCCCACCTCGGTGGTGCCGCCGCCAATATCGACCACCATCGAGCCCGAGGCTTCGGACACCGGCAGTCCGGCGCCAATGCCGGCGGCCATGGGCTCTTCAATCAAAAAGACCCCTGCGGCCCCGGCGGCCTCAGCGGCATCTTTGATGGCGCGGCGCTCCACCTGGGTGGAGCCGCAGGGCACGCAGATGATGATGCGCGGGCTGGGGGCCAAGACGTTGCGCGGGTGCACCATCTTGATGAACTGCTTGATCATCTGCTCCGTGATGACAAAGTCGGCAATCACGCCGTCTTTCATGGGGCGAATGGCCTCGATGTTGCCGGGCACCTTGCCCAGCATGGCCTTGGCATCGCGGCCCACGGCTTGAATCACTTTTTTGCCGTGGGGGCCGCCCTCGTGGCGGATGGCCACCACCGAGGGCTCGTTGAGCACCACGCCTTTGTCGCGGGCGTAAATCAAGGTGTTGGCGGTACCGAGGTCAATGGCCAAATCGGTGGAGAAATATCGGCGGAAAGCTCCGAACATTGAGAAAGTTCCTTTTCGGCACGGCACGCGCTTCGGCTTGCCATCGCCGGGTCATGAGAGTCAGATGGAGAGAGGGTTTTTACGCATTTGCGCGCACAAAGAAGGGGCTTTTTGCGCAAAGGCAAGATAATACCGCATCGCCTGTGAATAGCTCAGGCCCAATGGCATTGCTGCAGCAGACGTTACGTCCCGTTGCACGCCCGTTTTATTTTTAATTGCACTATGGCCCTCACCCCTCACGACATTGACCGCATTGCCCATCTGGCGCGATTGGAACTCTCCCCGCAAAAAAGCGAGCAAATGCGCATCCAGTTGAATGATTTTTTCGGCATGGTTGCGCAGATGCAAACCGTCGATACGGCGGGCATCGAGCCGCTGACCCACCCCGTGGCCGTGCTGCAGGACGTGCAGCTGCGCCTGCAGGACGATGTGGTCACCGAGACCAATCAGCGCGATGCCTATTTGCGCAACGCCCCGGCGGCCGAGCAAGGCCTGTTCCTGGTTCCCAAAGTCATCGAATAACAAGCGCCTGGCTAGTTTTATGAGCACCCAAGATTTGCACCATTTAAGCATTGCGGCCCTGGCCGCGCAGATTCGCAATCGCCACACCAGCGCCACCGAGGTGGCCCAGCACTTTTTGCAGCGCGCCAAAGCCCAGCAGGCCTTGGGCGCATTTTTGGCGCTGGATGAAGACATCACCTTGGCCCAAGCCCAGGCCCAAGATGCCGCCCTGGCCGCTGGCCAAGCCGGGCCCCTGGCGGGCGTGCCGATTGGGCACAAAGATGTGTTTGTCACCCGCGACTTTCCCACCACCGCCTCCAGCCGCATGCTGGCCGGTTACCGCTCACCGTTTGATGCCACGGTGGTGACCCGCCTGGCCGAGGCCGGTTGCGTCACGCTGGGCAAATTGAGCTGCGATGAATTTGCCATGGGCAACGGCAACGAAAGCGCCGCCATCGCCCCCGTGGGCATGGACGCACCCGCCCCGGTGCGCAACCCCTGGGACACCCAGCGCGTGCCCGGCGGCTCCTCCGGCGGCAGCGCCGCTGCGGTGGCTGCCCGCATGGTGGCGGCGGCCACGGGCACCGACACCGGCGGCTCGATCCGCCAGCCGGCCAGCTTTTGCGGCATTACCGGCATCAAACCCACCTATGGCCGTGCCAGCCGCTACGGCATGATTGCTTACGCATCCAGCCTGGACCAGGCGGGCCCCATGGCGCACAGCGCTGAAGACTGCGCCCTGCTGCTGTCGGTGATGTGCGGCCCCGATACCGAGCGCGATGCCACCAGCCTGGACGTGCCGGCCGAGAACTTCACCCGCCAGCTGGGTGACAGCATCGAAGGGCTGCGCATTGGTGTGCCCGCCGAGTTCTTTGCCGACGGCCTGGCCGACGATGTGCGCACGGCCATCGACGCAGCGCTGAAAGAATACGAAAAACTCGGTGCCACGCTGGTGCCGGTGCAGCTGCCGCGCACCCAGCTGTCGGTGCCGGCCTACTACATCATCAGCCCGGCCGAGGCCAGCTCCAACCTCTCGCGCTTTGACGGCGTGCGCTACGGCCACCGCACGGCCAACCCCTTGGATTTGCAGGATTTGTACAAAAAATCGCGCGCCGAAGCCTTTGGCGACGAGGTGCAGCGGCGCATCATGATTGGTGCCTATGTGCTGTCTGAAGGCTATTACGACGCGTACTACCTGCAGGCGCAAAAAATCCGCCGTTTGATTGCCAATGATTTCCAGGCCGCCTTCAAGAATTGCGACGTGATTGCCGGGCCGGTGGCCCCCAGCGTGGCCTGGCAGCTGGGCGACAAGGCCGACCCGCTGGCCAGCTACCTGGCCGATGTGTTCACCTTGCCGGCCTCGTTGGCCGGGCTGCCGGCCATGAGTTTGCCGGTGGGGTTTGGGGCCCACCAGATGCCGGTGGGCCTGCAGCTGATTGGCAACTACCTGCAAGAGGGCCGCTTGCTGAATGTGGCGCACCGCTTCCAGCAGGTCACCGATTTTCACCAGGCCGAGCCCAAGAGTATTTAATTTATAGCTGTTTGCGCTTGATATTCATTGTTTTTAATATAAAAACGTTTGAAAACATTGAAAAACAAGCGCTAGCAGCTCCTTTAAAGATTGCATACCATGACTGCCCCTTTGATCAACGGTTACGAAGTCGTCATCGGCTTTGAAACCCACGCCCAACTGGCCACGGCCAGCAAAATCTTCAGCCGCACCAGCACCGCCTTTGGCGCCGAGCCCAACACCCAGGCCAGCGCCGTCTGCCTGGCCCTGCCCGGCACCCTGCCGGTGATGAACAAAAAGGCGGTGGAATGCGCCATCCAGCTGGGCCTGGCCCTGGGCTCGCACGTGGCCCCGCGCAGCATTTTTGCCCGCAAAAATTATTTCTACCCCGACCTGCCCAAGGGCTACCAGATCAGCCAGTTTGAAATCCCCGTGGTGCAGGGCGGCGAGGTCAGCTTTTATTTGGGCGACGAGAAAAAAACTGTGCGCCTGGTGCGCGCTCACCTGGAAGAAGATGCGGGCAAATCCGTCCACGACCTGTTCCCCAACGAATCGGGCATTGACCTGAACCGTGCCGGCACGGCGCTGCTGGAAATCGTCACCGAGCCGGACATGCGCTCCTCGCTTGAGGCCGTGGCCTACGCCAAAGAGCTGCACAAAATCGTCACCTGGATCGGCATTTGCGACGGCAACATGCAAGAGGGCTCGTTTCGTTGCGATGCCAACGTCAGCGTGCGCAAGCCGGGTCAGCCGCTGGGCACGCGCCGCGAGATCAAAAATTTGAACTCGTTTCGCAACATGCAGCAGGCCATTGATTACGAAATCCGCTGGCAAATCGAGCAACTCGAAGACGGCTACGCCATCGAGCAGGCCACCGTGCTGTTTAACCCGGACACAGGCGAAACCCGCGCCATGCGCACCAAGGAAGATGCGGCCGATTACCGCTACTTTCCTGACCCCGACCTGCCGCCGCTGGTCATTGCCCCCGAATGGATTGAGCAGGTCAAGGCCGCCATGCCCGAGCTGCCCCGCGCCATGGCCGAGCGCTTTGTGCAGCAATACGGCCTGCCCGAGTACGACGCGACCACGCTGACCCAGTCGCAAGCCATGGCCGCCTACTTTGAAGAGGCGGCCCAAGCCTGCGGCCAGCCCAAACTGGCCAGCAACTGGGTGATGGGCGAAATCTCGCGCCGCCTGAATACCGAAGAGATCGGCATGGACGCGGTCAAAGTCAGCAGCGCCCAGCTGGGCCAGCTGATTGCCCGCATCAGCGACAACACCATCAGCAACAACGCCGCCAAACAGGTGTTTGAGGCGCTGTGGGTGGGCGAGGGCAGCGAGGTGGATGCCGTGATCGCCGCCAAGGGCCTGAAACAGATGAACGACACCGGCGCACTGGAGGCCATCATTGCCGAGGTGGTGGCGGCCAATGCCGCCAACGTGGAACAGTACCGCGCGGGCAAGGACAAGGCGTTTAACGCCCTGGTCGGCCAGGTGATGAAGGCGAGCAAGGGCAAGGCCAATCCGGCCCAGGTGAATGCGCTGCTGAAAGCCAAGCTCGACGGCTAGCGGTGTGGGGTGGGGGCGCCGGTGGGCCGATGCGCACTGCCAAATTGCGCCACCCACTCGGCAAACTCGGCCACGGGCAGTGGGCGGCTGAAGTAGTAGCCTTGCCAGGTGGTGCAGCCGTTGTGCTGCAAAAAGTCGCGTTGGGCGGCGGTTTCTACCCCTTCGGCAATCACGCGCAGGCCCAGGCTGGTGCCCAGGGCCACCACGGTGCGGGCGATAGCAGCATCGTTCGCGTCTGTAAGGACATCGCGGACAAAACCCTGGTCAATCTTTAGCTGGTCCAGCGGTAAGCGCTTCAAATAAGCGAGTGAAGAGTAGCCGGTGCCAAAGTCATCGAGTGAAAAAGCGATGCCGTGGCGTTTGAGTTGCAGCATTTTCTCGATGGTGTCTTCCACATCGTGCAGCAGCAGACCTTCGGTCAGCTCCAACTCCAGGGCGCGCGGATCGGCCCCGGTTTGGGCAATGGCAGCAATGACTTGTTCGACAAAATTGGGCTGGTGAAACTGCCGGGGGCTGACGTTGATGGCGATGCTCAGGTGCGCCATGTGCGGGTTGCTGGCCCAAGCGGCCAGCTGGGCGCAGGCCGTTTGCAGCACCCACTGCCCGAGGGCCAGAATTTGACCACTGTCCTCGGCCAGGGGAATGAACAGGCCGGGGGAGATGAACCCGCGCTCGGGGTGGCGCCAGCGAATGAGCGCCTCGCAACCGATGACCTGGTGGGCATGCACCTGCGGTTGGAAGAACAGCTCGAAATGCCCTTGCTCCAGGCCGGTGCGCATTTCGGCTTCCATTTGCACACGCTCTTGAATGGCCATGTGCATATTGGGGGAGTAGAACTGCAGCGTATTGCGGCCAGCGGTTTTGGCTTGGTACATGGCCAGATCGGCGCGTTTGAGCAGCTCGTCAGCCGATGGTTGGGTTCCTTGGAACAAGGTGATGCCCACGCTGGCAGTGGTGTGATAAGGCTCGCCTTTCAAGATAAAGGGGGCGCGAAAGACTTCCAAAATACGCTGGCCCATGCGCTCGGCCAGGGTGACGGCCTCGCCCGGCAGGGGGGAGAGATGGTCCAGCAGCACCACAAACTCATCATCCCCATGGCGGGCGACGGTGGGGCCTTTTTGCACGCAACTGCGCAGACGTTCGGCCACTTGCTGCAGCAAGGTGTCGCCCGATTCATGGCCTTTGATTTCATTGACGGTTTTAAAGTGGTCAATGTCCAGCAGCAGAACCGCACCATAGGTTTTTTCTTCGGCGCTGGCGTTCAAGGTGTGCCGCAAGGTCATTAAAAGCTGGCGGCGGTTGGGCAGTTGGGTAAGGGGGTCGTAGTACTCCAAGTAGGTGATTTTTTCCTCGGCTGCTTTGCGCTGGGTCAGGTCCTGGGTCATGACCAGCTGGGCATCGCCCAACAGCACGCCGGAAATTTCCAAGATGCAGGGGCTGCCGTCGGCCCGGGTGATGTGGTACTCCGCAGGAGGAATCAAACCATCCCCGTCCCGGGCATGTGCCAAGGCCGCATCCCACTGGGTGTGTACTTGTTCGCGCAGCACGGGGTCGGGGTAGGCGGTGGCCCACCAGGTGGGCAGATCCGGAACGGTGGCGGCATCAAAGCCGGTAATTTGAATGAAGCGTGCATTGCGGAAGGTGATGGCGTTGTTTTTCTCGACCCAATGAACGCCCACCGGCATGTGGTTCAAGATGTTGCGTTGCTGGGCCTCACGCTGGCACAGCATCTCTTGGATTTGGTGCTTGGCGGTAATGTCTTGCAACACGGCCAAATGGTAGGTGGGGGCCTGGCCGGTGGGCCACATGGGGGAGATGTTTACATCGACCCAGATGGTGTGCCCATCCTTGTGGCGCATGCGTTGTTCGATGCGGTATTCATGAATTTCCCCTTTGAGCAGACGCTGCTGTTGGGCCATGGCCTGGGACAAGTCCTGGGGATCGACCAATTCTTGGAAAGTCCGGGTGGCCAGCTCCTGCGCGGTGTAGCCCAAAATGTGGGCGCAGCGGGCGTTGGTTTGCAGCAAGTGCCCAGTTTGCGTATCGGCCAGTGCGATGCCCACGGTGGCTTGGTTAAAGATGGCTTTGAAGTTGGCCTCGCTGGTCTTCAAGGCCCGCGCATGGCGGCGCACCAGCCAGCTGACAAAGCCCCCCAGCAACAACGACAGCAAGCCGCCGCCTGCGCCCAGCCACCAAGGCTGCATGCGCTCGGCGGCAGACAGCAGCGGTTGGGTGGGTGCAAATTCCAAGCGCCAACGCCGGTCAAGGATTTGGACAATGCGCACCTGCGGCGGCAGGTGCCGCATCTCCAGGGCAGAGGTAAAACCGCTGGATTGGCCCAGCAGCGAAGGGGCCGTGGCCGGCCTTTGGGGCAGCGGGCCGATGTCGTGAATCTGCACTGCCACACCTCGGAAAAATCCTTGCGCTGCCAGGCTGTCCAGCATTGCTGTCACATCGACGGCGGAGCCGACTGAGCCGAGGAATTCGCGCTCTTGCGCAGTGCCCCAGGGCTGGGGGGTTTCCAGAAAAACCGGCAAGCGCAGCATGAACCCCGAGCGCTCTTTGTCTTGCTTCAGAATAAAAGGGGCGGAAATTGTCGGCTGGCCGCTGGCCCGCCCAGCCAGCAGGGCGGCGAGGTTGTTGGGTTGCTCGGCCAGATCCAGTCCCCAGATGCTTTGGTTGTTGTCCAGCGGCCAGAGGAACTCTAGCAAGAAGTATTCCTCACGCACTGCGCTGGGCATGGCTGGCAAGGCCATGCCGGTGCGCAAGGCCTGTTCCTGCATGCGCTTGGCATAGGCGGGCAGCGTCTGTCGTGGCACTCGGCGGACAAAGGACAAAGAGCGTATTTCAGGGTAGTTCCCACCAACGTTGTGAATCGATGTGACCTGCTGAAACTGGTCAAACCGCAGGTAGGGATTGACCAGAAACAGATCGCGCAGTCCGGCCGTGAACTCGGTGTAGGTCGTAATGCGCTGGGACAGTGCATCGGTCGAGGAGCGCACCTCTTCGGTAAAGCGCACCTGGGCCAGGGTGGCGTTGGCCAGGCGCTGCTGTTCTACCAAGCCATAGGTTAGCCCCCAGCCGGTCACCACGATGACCGCTGCCGTCAGCCAGTGACCGCATTGGCGCCAAAACATGCTTCTTGCCCTTTGGGATCAAACGAAAACTGCAGCCTATCGGGCTTTGATGCTGCTCAAAAGGGGCCAAACCCGTAAATTTGCCCTGCTGGGGGGCGGCTGGCTTTCAGGTGTTGCCGACAAAGGGGTTGGTCAGGCGCTCCTGGCCAAAGCTGCTCTCGGGGCCATGGCCGGGGATGAAGATGGTGTCGTTGCCCATAGGCCACAGGCGCTGGGTGATGCTGTCGATCAGTTGCTGGTGGTTGCCTTGCGGAAAATCCGTGCGACCAATGCTGCCGGCAAACAGCACATCGCCGACAAAGCAGCGCTGAATTTGCGGGGCATGAAACACCACATGGCCGGGGGTGTGGCCCGGGGTGTGGCGCACGTGCAGGGTTTCGCGGCCGACTTGCACGGTGTCACCATCTTCCAGCCAGCGCGTGGGGACAAAGGTGCCCGCAGGCGGAAAACCAAACATCAGGCTTTGCTGGGGCAGGCCGTCAATCCAGAACTGGTCGCCCCGGTGGGGGCCGATGATGGGCACATTGGCTTGTTGGGCCAGGGCCGCCGTTCCGCCGGCATGGTCGATGTGGGCGTGGGTTAGCCACAGGGCGGTGAGGGTGAGCTGCTGCGCTTGGAGTTGGGCCAATAGGGTGTCGATATCGCCGCCGGGGTCAATGAGGGCCGCTTCGTGGGTCTGGTCGCACCACAGCAAAGAGCAGTTTTGTTGAAAGGCGGTAACAGGAATGGTCAGGTAATGCAGCATAGGGGTGATTCTAAGTTTGTGCAGACCTTGGATAATCATTGGTTTATCCAAAAAATCCGAACACCTGCACTTTCTTGAAAGCTTGGCCCATGTCCCTTCCCGATTGCCCTGTCCCGTTTTCTGAGCATCAACTGCGCGATGCCTTGGGGCAATTTGCCACGGGGGTCACGATTGTGACCACGGTGGACGCCGCCGGCCAGCCGGTGGGCATGACGGTGAGCTCCTTCAATGCGGTATCGCTCAATCCGCCACTGGTGTTGTGGAGCCTGGGCCGTGCAACCTCGCTGTACCCGGTGTTTGCGAGCTGCCAGCACTATGCTATTCACGTGCTGGCGCTGGAGCAAGAGGCGTTGGCACGGCGTTTTGCCAGCAAAGTGGAGCAACGCTTTGCCGGGGTGGATTGGCAGGCCAATGCCCAGGGGGTGCCAATTATCCCGGGGGCCGGGGCCGTGTTTGAATGTGCGCTGCGCCACCAGTATGACGGGGGCGACCACCTCATCATCGTGGGCGAAGTGCTGCAGTGCCAGCACCAAAGCGTTGCGCCCTTGCTCTACCACGCAGGTCAATTGGGCCTGCGCTTGGCAGCGCCGGCCGATTGACCTTGCCGTTAGCCCCTGCAGGTGGGTGGTTAGCGTGCCGTGGCGGGGGCTTCTGGCAGCTCGACCTTGACTTCGAGCACTTCCAGATTGTCTTGGCGCTCAAAATTGACTTTGATGTCCTCGGGGTTGATCGAGACATATTTGGAGACCACGGCCATCAATTCGCGCTGCAGTGCGGGCAGATAGTCGGGTTCGGCGCTGCTGCCATTGACGCACTCGCGGGCCAGGATGATTTGCAGACGCTCTTTGGCAATGGCCGCAGATTTTTTCTTTTCGCCCAGCAGCATGGAAATAATCGACATGGCTGCTTACCTCCCGCCAAAAATGCGTTTGAAGAATCCAGTCTTTACCGCCTCGGTAAAGCGCATCGGGCGCTCTTCGCCCAGCAGCCGGGCCACCACATCTTGGTAGGCTTGGGCGGCATCGGCATCGGGCATGTGGATGACGGGAATGCCTTGGTTGGAGGCCTGCAGCACAATTTCAGATTCGGGGATCACGCCCACCAGGGGGATGCGCAAAATGTCTTCAACATCTTTAATCGAGAGCATTTGCCCCTCTTCGACCCGGGCCGGGTTGTAGCGCGTAATGAGCAAATGCTCTTTGATGCTGCCGCCGTCTTTGGCTTTGTGCGTTTTGGAGCTGAGCATGCCCAAGATGCGATCGGAGTCCCGCACGGAGGAGACTTCTGGGTTGGTGGTCACTATGGCCTCATCAGCGTAGCGCATGGCCAGCAAAGCGCCGCTTTCAATGCCGGCGGGCGAATCGCACAGGATGTAGGCAAAGTCCATGGCGGCAAGATCGTCCAGCACTTTTTTCACGCCCTCGTCGGTCAGGGCATCTTTATCGCGGGTTTGCGAAGCGGCCAAAATGAACAGGTTCTCGCACTGTTTGTCTTTGATCAGGGACTGGTGGAGGTTGGCCTCGCCTTGAATGACGTTGATCAGGTCGTACACCACGCGCCGTTCGCAGCCCATGATGAGGTCTAAGTTGCGCAGACCCACGTCAAAGTCAATCACGACGGTTTTATGGCCACGCAGGGCCAAGCCTGCGGCAAGGCTGGCGCTGGTGGTGGTTTTGCCCACACCGCCTTTGCCGGAGGTGATCACAATAATTTTGGCCATATAGAGCAGGGTTCCTAGGGGGCAAATGTGAATTTGCGGTAGTTATCAGGACAAAGAGGCCAGGGGCTCAATGATGAGCTTGTCCCCCTCCAGGCGTGCTTGTGCGGGCTTGCCCGCTACATCCGGGGGTAAATCGGTTTCTAGTGCGCGGTAGGTGCCGGCAATAGAAAGCAGTTGTGGTTGCATGCAGGTAGTGTAAATCCGCGCCTCGGTATCGCCTCGGGCACCAGCGACGGCGCGGCCGCGCAAGGGGGCGTAAATATGCACACTGCCATCGGCAATCACTTCCGCCCCAAAGCTGACCATGGACAGTACGACCAAATCGGCTCCTTTGGCGTACACCTGCTGGCCGGAGCGCAGGGGCTTGTCGATCACCATGGTGGGGCGAATGACCTCCAGCGGCACTTCCCGCACCACTTCAACGGGGATGGGCACCTCGCGAATCACCTCCACCTCCACTTCGCGAATGCGCTCCTTGGGCCGGGCGATGGTGGCATCGGGGGCGGGCACCAGGCCGGCTTCATGGGCCGCTTGCATTTGGGCAGCACTGCCGCTGCGCACGGCCACCGGGCGGGTGCGGTGGTGGCGCAAGGCGGCAATCAGCCGCGCAAAGTCAATGGGCTCGGGGTGGTGCTGGACATGCTGCAAGTCGATGAGTACCGGGTCGTTATCAAAAAAATCCGGATCATCGGCCAAGCGGCGGGCCAAGTCGGCAATCACCTGCTCGACCTCGGTGCTGCGCAAAGTCACGGCCAGCACCGGCAGTTCGGCGCTTTTCAGGTCGAAAGAGTGGACAGCACTGGGAGTATCAGCGGCCATGTTTACGTGAAAAGACGGTGAGGGAAAAGGGCGCCCAAGACGCACGAAGCGCAAGTGTACCCTGCCTGTTCGCATCGGCTGCAAGCGGGGCAGGGGCGTTTGTGGTGTTCCTGCCTCTGGGGGCAGAAGCGGGGACAATAGCCGCCAGCTTTTGGTGCCCTCTGACCGGGTTTTGCGACTGTGGTGCTGGGGGGTGGCTGTTTTCTTTTTGTTCCCTCTTTTGCTTCTGATTGCGCCTTTTTATGGATACCGATGTTTTGATCGTAGGTGCCGGGCCTGCAGGTTTATCGCTGGCTCTGGCCTTGTCCCACGCGGGTTTGCACGCCACGGTGCTGGAGCAGCAAAGCCTGCCTGCTTTGGCCCAGCCGGCCCCTGATGGCCGCGAAATTGCCCTGACCCAGCCCAGCGTGCAGACTTTGCAGCGCCTGGGCACCTGGCAGCGTTTGCTGGCGCATGAGCAAGGGTTTATTCGCCAGGCCATCGTGCACGATGGCCCGGTGGGCGCGCGCCCGACGCTCACTATCGACACCGTGGGCCAGGACATGCACGAGCTGGGCCGCATCGTGCCCAACTGCGCCCTGCGCCGCACGGCGTTTGAGGCTGCGCAAACGCATGACAACATCCGGCTGATTACCGGGGCCACCGTTACCCAGGTGGTGCGGCATGCGCAGTGCGCCCAAGTGCACTACCAGGTACACGAAGGGGGCGTGCGGGTGGATGCGCCACCCCTGTCCGCGCCGCTGGTGGTGGCGGCGGACAGCCGCTTTTCTGCCGTGCGCCGCATGCTGGGCGTGGCAGCGCAGATGACGGACTTTGGCCGCGGCGTCATCGTCTGCCGCATGCGCCACACGCTGGAGCACCATGACGTGGCGCACGAGTGCTTTGGCTACGAGCGCACGCTGGCCATCCTGCCGCTGCAGCCCGACCCGGCCACGGGCGATCTCCTGTGCTCGGCGGTGGTGACCAGCGACAGCCCAGACATTGCCCGCCTGATGCAGCTCGATGAAGCGGATTTCAGCGCCCAGGTGCAGGCGCATTTTCAGCACCGCCTGGGCGAGATGGAGCTGCTGGGCCCGCGCCACCATTACCCGCTGGTGGCCACCTATGCCCGCCAGTTCAGCGGGCCACGCTTTGCCTTGCTGGGCGATGCCGCTGTGGGCATGCTCCCGGTGACGGCGCATGGCTTCAACCTGGGCCTGTCGGGGGTGGAGCGCTTAAGCAGCGCCGTCGCCAGTGCCTACCATGCGGGCCAGGACTGGGGGCACGAAAGTGTGCTGGCCGCCTACAGCCGCAGCCAGCACCGGCATGCCTGGCCGCTGTTTCAGGGTACCAACGCCGTGGTCAAGCTGTTTACCGATGCGCGCCCGGCCCCCAAGCTGCTGCGCCAAATCGTGCTGCAGGGGGCGCAGCACTTGTCACCGCTGAAGGCGGCCATCGTGGCGCAATTGAGTGGGCGCAGTCCGTGGGGCATCCTGCGGGAGCAGTTGCCGCGTTTGCCGTTTCGGGGGCGATATTAAATAAGTAGCTGCTTGCGCTTTTTAATGAACGATTTCAGGTTGTTTTATTGCTGAAGTTGTTTGTTTTTGTGTGGGGGTAGCTATTTTTTTCGTTTCTGCTGGCCGGGACTCGCCCCGGCGGGCGACATCCTTTCTTGCACGCGCAAGAAAGGATGCAAAGAAAGCGTGCTGGCGCAGCTTTGGCACCGTGGAACTCGCTTCGCGCCCTGCGGGCGCTGCGCTCGGACAACCACGGTGAGTCAGACGGGATGCTGCTGCGGGAAATAAACGGCCAGCGCCCTGACGGCGGCATTGTCGGGACGGGGCTTTCTCGCTTGCTGACGCAAGCCTCGGGTTCCTGCTTTGGTGCGTTGCAGCAGGGGGGACGCACTAAAAAATGGCGTGAATTTGGGTGCTGCCCCTTGCTTTGTTAGGGGGCGGTACGCCAGTTTTTGCATTGGCACGCTTATTGCTTTGTTCTGTGCGTGGCCTATGGGGCCGTGACTGAACACTGCAAGAGGGCGCTATGAAAAAAATGCAACTGGTGATGGTGGGCAATGGCATGGCGGGGGTGCGTACGCTCGAAGAGCTGCTGAAGATCGCCCCCGATCTGTACGAGATCACCATCTTCGGCGCGGAGCCGCATCCCAACTACAACCGCATTCTGCTTTCGCCCGTGCTGGCGGGGGAGCAGACGCTGGAACAGATCGTCCTGAACGACTGGGCATGGTATGCCGAGCATGGCATCACCCTGCACGCGGGCTGCACCGTGACCGAGGTGAACCGCGCCCGGCGCACCGTGCATGCGGTGCGCAGCACGGGCGAGGCGGTCAGCGTGCCTTACGACCGGCTGATTCTGGCCACCGGCTCCAAGCCCTTCATGCTGCCGATTCCGGGCAGGGAGCTGGACGGCGTGCTGGCCTACCGCGACATTGCCGACACGCAGGCCATGATCGACGCGGCTGCGCACTACCGGCACGCCGTGGTCATCGGCGGCGGCCTGCTGGGGCTGGAGGCGGCCAACGGCCTGATGAAACGCGGGATGCAGGTCAGCGTGGTGCATGCCAATGAGTGGCTGATGGAGCGCCAGCTTGACCCCGTGGCCGGGCAGATGCTGCAAAAAGCTTTGCAGGAGCGCGGGATGCAGTTCTTGATGCAGGCACAGACCGAGGCGCTGCTGGGCAACGCCGCAGGCCGGGTGCAGGCCGTGCGCTTCAAGGACGGCAGCGAGGTGCCCGCCGACCTGGTGGTGATGGCCGTGGGCATCCGCCCGAACACCGCCCTGGCCGAATCCATGCGCCTGCACGTCAATCGGGGCATCGTCGTGGGCGACACCATGCAGACCACGACCGACCCGCGTATCTATGCCGTCGGCGAATGCGCGGCGCACCGGGGCGTGGCCTACGGGCTGGTGGCGCCGCTGTTCGAGCAAGGCAAAGTCTTGGCGAACCACCTGGCCGAATTCGGCATTGGCCGCTACCTGGGCTCGCAGACCTCGACCAAGCTGAAGGTGACGGGCATCGACCTGTTCTCGGCGGGCGACTTCATGGGCGGCGCGGGCACCGAGGAAATCGTCATGAGCGACCCCGGCGCCGGGCAGTACAAAAAGCTGGTGTTGAAGGACGACAAGCTGGTCGGTGCCTGCCTGTACGGCAACACCGTCGATGGCAGTTGGTACTTCCAGCTGCTGCGCGAGGGCCGCAGCGTGGCCGAGCTGCGCAGCGCCCTTTTGCTGGGGCAAAGCAACATCGGCGAAGGCGGCCACGCCGGGCAGAACCAGGCCGCTGCCATGCCTGACGATGCCGAGGTCTGCGGCTGCAACGGCGTGACCAAGGGCACCATCTGCAAGGCCATCAAGGAAAAGGGTCTGTTCACCCTCGACGAGGTGCGCAAGCACACCAAGGCCAGCGCCAGTTGCGGCTCGTGTACCGGGCTGGTGGAACAGCTCTTGATGGCCACCGTCGGCGGCGCGTATGCCGCCAACACCACGGTCAAGCCGGTGTGCGCCTGCACCGAACACGGCCACCAGGCGGTGCGCGATGCCATCCGCACCCACCACCTCATCAGCAAGGAAGAAGTCTTTGCCTTCATGGAATGGCAGACGCCCGACGGTTGCCCCAGTTGCCGCCCGGCGATCAACTACTACCTGATCAGCACGTGGCCCAAGGAAGCGTTGGACGACCCGCAAAGCCGCGCCATCAACGAGCGTAGCCACGCCAACATCCAGAAGGACGGCACCTACAGCGTCATCCCGCGCATGTGGGGCGGCGAGACGAATGCCGCCGAGCTGCGCCGCATCGCCGACGTGGTGGACAAATACCAGATCCCCGGCGTGAAGGTGACGGGCGGCCAGCGCATCGACCTGCTGGGCGTGAAGAAGGAGGATCTGCCCGGCGTGTGGCGCGACATCGGCATGCCGTGCGGCCACGCCTACGGCAAATCCCTGCGCACCGTGAAAACCTGCGTGGGCAGCGAATGGTGCCGCTTCGGCACGCAGGACAGCAGCCAGCTGGGGCGCGATCTGGAGCGGGCGCTGTGGCGCATGTACGCGCCGCACAAGGTCAAGCTGGCCGTCAGCGGCTGCCCGCGCAATTGCGCCGAAAGCGGCATCAAGGACGTGGGCGTGATCGGTGTCGATTCCGGCTGGGAAATCCACATCGCCGGCAACGGCGGCATCAAGACCGAGGTGGCGCAGTTCTTCACCAAGGTGAAAACCGCCGAGGAGGTGCTGGAGATCAGCGGCGCCTTCCTCCAGCTCTACCGCGAGGAGGGCTGGTACCTGGAGCGCACCACGCACTACGTGGCCCGCGTCGGCCTGGAGCACGTCAGGCAGAAGGTGCTGGAGGACGCCGCCAATCGCCAGGCGCTGTGGGCGCGGCTGCAAGCGGCGCTGGAGGGCGAGCCGGACCCTTGGTTCGAGGGCGACAGGGCGCGGGTCGATGCGCGGCAGTTCATCCCCATTGTCCCCGCCGAACCGGCCACTGCGCCCGCTGTTTGAATCACTGCAAAAACACCCGTCAGAGCCTCGCAGGTCGGCGCTGGCAGCTATGAAAGATATACCCATGACATCCCAAGCGAACTGGCAATACATCTGCCAACTGGACGACATCCCGCGCCAGGGCGCACGTCGCGTGGCCCGGCCCCGGGGGCTGGAAGTGGCGCTGTTCCGCACGGCGGCGGACGCCGTCTACGCCCTGCTGGACTACAGCCCCTACAAGGGCGGGCCGCTGTCGCAAGGCATGGTATTTGGCGACAACGTGGCCTGCCCGCTGCACAACTGGACGATCGGCTTGGCCGACGGGCAGGCGCTGGCCCCGGACGAGGGCAGCACCCCGGTGTTTCGCGTGCAGGTGCAAGGCGGTGCCGTCTACCTGGACGCTGCCGAACTGGCCGGGCACGCCCTGGCGCAGACCCGCCCGCTGGCCGGCCCGGCGCAGCGGGCGCTGCCGGCAGTGCGTTGATGGCCTCTTTCTTCGCTTTCCCCTGATTTCCCACCCTTGCAGGAGTATTCCCATGGCCTACCTCTCTCCCGCCGAATTCGTCACCAAGATGGTCGATACCGGCGAAGCCAAGATCCACATGTCCACCCGCGACACCCTCATCCGCGCCTTCATGGCCGGGGCCATCCTGGCGCTGGCGGCGGTGTTCGCCGTCAGTGCCAGCGTCATGAGCGGCTCGGCGCTGATCGGGGCGCTGCTCTTTCCCGTCGGCGTGTGCATGCTCTACCTGCTGGGCTTCGACCTGCTCACCGGCGTGTTCATGCTCACCCCGCTGGCGTTGTTGGACAAGCGCCCCGGCGTCACCGTGCGCGGCATCCTGCGCAACTGGGGGCTGGTGTTCGTCGGCAACTTCCTGGGGGCGCTGACCGTGGCGGGGATGATGGCCTTCATCTTCACCTACGGCTTTTCCGTGCCGCCGGGCGAGATCGGGCAGAAGATCGGCCACATCGGCGAGGCCCGCACCCTGGGCTATGCCGAATACGGGCTGATGGGCTGGGCCACCATCTTCCTGCGCGGCGTGCTGTGCAACTGGATGGTGTCCACCGGCGTGGTCGGCGCGATGATCTCCACCACCGTCAGCGGCAAGGTCATCGCCATGTGGATGCCGATCATGCTGTTCTTCGCGATGGGCTTCGAGCATTCGGTGGTGAACATGTTCCTCTTTCCCTCGGGGCTGATGCTGGGCGGCAACTTCTCCGTCATGGACTACTTCATCTGGAACGAAATCCCCGTGGTACTGGGCAACATCGTCGGTGGCCTGGCCTTCACCGGCCTGACGCTGTACACCACCCACGCCCGCACCGCGCCGCAGCGGGCCATTGGCTGAGATGCGGGGGGTGCATCCCATGCGCGTACACGTTTTGCAGCATGTGCCGTTTGAAGGGCCGGGCAGCATCGCCGCCTGGCTGACCGCCCGGCAGGAGGTGGTGACGACGACCCGGCTGTTCGAGGCCGGGGCCGTCCTGCCGCCGGTCAGCGCCTTCGACGTGCTGATCGTCCTGGGCGGCCCCATGAGCGCCAACGACGAAGCCGCGCTGCCCTGGCTGCGCCCGGAAAAGCGCCTGCTGCGCAAGGCCATTCGCAGCGGCAAGGCCGTGCTGGGCATCTGCCTGGGGGCGCAGCTCATGGCGGCGGCCCTGGGGGCCAGGGTCTACCCGGCGCAGCACAAGGAGATCGGCTGGTTCCCCGTCCAGGGCTGTGCGCCGCAGGACGGCAGCTTTGCCTTTCCGGCCACGGCAGAAGTCTTTCACTGGCATGGCGAAACCTTCGACCTGCCGGACGGGGCCGTCCACCTTGCCCGCAGCGCCGCCTGTCCGCACCAGGCATTCCAGATCGGCCCACGGGCCATCGGCCTGCAATTCCACCTGGAAACCACGCCCGAAAGCGTGGCCGCCATGCTCGCCCACTGCCACGGCGAACTGGCGGCGTCGCCTTTCATCCAGACCGCGCAGGCATTGCAGGCCCGCCCCCCGGGGCGCTACGAAGAGCTGTATGCCCTGATGGACCAATTGCTGCGCTACCTGACGCGCAGTACACCAAAAAGAGAAGCTTTTTCCGCTGGCAAATAAACGATTTCAGCATCTTTCATATCTGAAGTCGTTTATTGAAAAGCGAAAACAGCCCCTTTATTGGTAGCATCCCCGCCGCTTTACACAACAGACAACTGCGCCCTCTACACTGCCTGCGCATGAGCACGCAGCAACACCTATTGATGATTGAAGACGACCAGCGCCTGGCGGACATGGTCGTCACCTACCTGGGGAACAACGGCCTATCGGTGGCGCACTGCCCGGATGCCACCAGCGGCCTGCAGCAACTGCAACGCCAGCCCCTGCCCGATTTGCTGATTCTGGATCTGATGCTGCCCGACCTGGACGGGCTGGAAGTGTGCCGCCGCCTGCGGGCCTTGCCCGGTGCCGCCGCCGAGGTGCCGGTGCTGATGCTGACCGCCAAGGGCGATCCGATGGACCGCGTGGTCGGTCTGGAAATGGGTGCCGACGATTACCTGCCCAAACCCTTTGAACCGCGCGAGCTGCTGGCCCGCATCCGCGCCATTTTGCGGCGCAACCAACGAGGGGCCGCTGCCGTGGCCGAACCGGCGCACCCGGTGCTGCGCTTTGGCGGCCTGGAAATCGACCGCGATGCCCGCCTGGTCACGGTGAACGGGCAAGCGGCAGAGATGACCAGCTACCAGTTCGACCTGCTGGTGGCCCTGGCCGAACGCGCCGGGCGGGTGCTGACCCGCGACCAGATCATGGAAGTGGTGCGCGGGCGCGAGCTCGAAGCCTTTGACCGCAGCATCGACGTCCACATGGGCCGCATCCGCGCGGCGATTGAGCTGGATCCAAAAAACCCCAAACGCATTCTCACCGTGCGCGGCGTGGGCTACGTCTTTGCCAAGCAGCAGGACTGAAGGCGCCAGCATGTTCCAAGCCTTTGCCCAGCGCCTGTACCTGCGCATCTGGCTGGCCGTGGTCGGCGGCGTGGCCGTGCTGACCTTGCTGGTGGGCTTGGCCTGGAAGGTGGCGCAAGAGCACGAAGTGCGCAACAGCGTGCAGGGCACCTTGGCCCGCGAGCTGACCGTCACCGATGCCAACGGGGCCGTGGTGCTGCAAGGCAGCTTTGAGCGCCAGCGCCGCCGCAGTGGTGGCAATAGCGGCAATGGCAGCACTACCGACAGCCTGCGCTTTGCCATCCAGGGCGACGATGGCCAGGCCTACCTGCTGGAGATGACCCCCCACCGGGGCCGCCCACCGCCGCCGCCCAGCCCCCTGGACATCAGCTACTGGCTGCGCCCGCCGCTGGGCTTTGTGTGGCTGCTGGGGCTGGTGGGGCTGGCGGTGGCGCTGGCCGTATTCCCCATCATCCGGCGGCTGCTCAAGCGCCTGGAAAACCTGCAACGCAGCGTGCAGCAGTTTGGCGAGGGCAATCTGGCCGTGCGCGTGCCCACCCAGGGCCAGGACGAAGTGGCCGATCTGGCCCGCCAGTTCAATGCTGCGGCCGAGCGCATCCAGACCCTGGTGCAATCGCACCAAAGCCTGCTGGCCAATGCCTCGCACGAGCTGCGCTCGCCACTGGCGCGCATCCGCATGGGGTTGGAGCTAATGGGCGATGCCCCTGAGCAGCGCAGCGCCCAGCAGGAAATCCGCCGCAACATTGCCGAGCTGGACCAACTGGTGGATGAAATTTTGCTGGCCAGCCGCCTAGAACAGCCGGACGTGGACGTGGGCAGCAGCGAGGCCGTTGATCTGATCGGCCTGGCCGCCGAAGAATGTGCCCGCGTCGATGCCGATTTGCAGCTGCACACCACCGCCCTTGAAGTGCCGGGCATCGCCCGACTGCTGCGCCGCGCGGTGCGCAATTTGCTGGAAAACGCCAAGCGCTACAGCCAGGGCAGCATCAGCCTGGAATTGCTGCGCGAAGGCGAGCAGGCCATCGTGCGCGTGCAAGACCACGGCCCCGGCGTGCCGCCGCAGCAGCGCGAACGCATTTTTGAAAAGTTCTACCGCCTGCCCGGGGCCAGCGAGCGCAGCGGCGGCGTGGGCCTGGGGCTGGCCCTGGTGCGCAGCATCGCCCAGCGCCACGGCGGCAGCGTGCGTTGCCTGGGGCGCAGCGATGGAGCCCCCGGGGCGTGTTTTGAATTGCGGCTGCCGCTGGGAGTGTGAGCGGCTTGTGCGTGCAGCGCATGGATGGTTTGTGTTTTTGTGCCGATAGCGGTTTGCTTTTTCTTTTTTTAAGGCGGCTGGCCGGGACTCGCCCCGGCGGGCGACATCCTTTCTTGTCCGCACAAGAAAGGATGCAAAGAAGGCGTGCTGCGCAGCTTCAGCCGGGGTTGTATGCACGATCTGCCTTGGAATGGCAAGTGCTCTTGAAAAGAGAGTACTTACCGCTGATATTGATTGGTTTTTAGAATTGAAACAAACAAAAAACCAATAAATATCAGCGCAAACTGCTTTTTTTAATGACTCCCCCGCTGTTCACCCCCTTCAACCCTGCTGCTGATAGCCGCTGAAGCTGCGCAGCAAGCGAAGCACCCCCCCCAAAAAAAACGCATCCATCAGGGCGCAACCACCCAAACCACCCCCACCGCTTCCTGTCTAGCTCGCCGTAGCTGTCTGAGCGCAGCGCCCGCAGGGCGCGAAGCGAGTTTTACGGCGCAAGCTGCGCAGCACGCCTTCTTTGCTGACTTTCTTGCGCGGGCAAGAAAGTTAGTCGCCCGCCGGGGCGAGACCCGGCCAGCCGCCTTAAAAAAAGAAAAAAAGCAGCTATCGACACAAAAGCGGCGCAGCGTGCCTGAAGAACCGTCTTCATGGCCGCTGCGCCGCCCGAAACTGCTGCGGCGGCACCGCCATCCAGTGCGTAAAAGCGCGGCCAAAGCTTTTTTCGCTGGCAAAGCCGCAGGCCTGGGCAATGCGCTTGAGCGGCATGTCGGTGCGTAGCAGCAGGGCGCAGGCTTTTTGTCGGCGCACCTCGTCTTTCAATTGTTGTAGCGAGGTGCCTGCCTGCTGCAGCTGCCGGTGCAGGCTGCGTGGGGCCAGGTGCAGCAGCTCGGCCAGGCTTTCGGCCGTATGCCCGCAATAGGCATGGGCGGCCAGCGCTTGGCGCACACGCTGCACCAGGTTGTGGCTGGGGCGGTAGGGTCGCACCTGAATGGGCAGCGCCCGTTGCAGCATGGCGGTCAGCGCCGCCTCATCGCGCACCAAAGGAATGGTCAGCCAATCGGCGGCGAAGGAAAAACTGGTCACCGGGGCAGCAAACACCACCGGGGCCTGGAACAGCACCTCATACACCGGCGCATGGGCCGGGGCAGAAAAGGGAAAACGCGCCTGCAGCAAAGGAATCGGGTGGTCCACCCACCAGCTGGCCAGTCCGTGCAGGTTGCGCAGCACCGACAGCAGGCAAAACTCCTGCATCGCTCCCAGGGGGCGCAGGGTGCGCAGCTCAATGCGGGCCTGGGGGCCATCGTGGTGCAGCTGCAGGGCGATGTCGTCGGTGAGCAGGTTGTGGTGGCGGCACCAGCGGGCCATGGCCAGCCCCAGGTTGGGGCTGGAGATGCTGGCACGCGCCAGCATGCCGTAGCTGCCCCAGGGCAGGCGGCGCGAGAACCAGCCCAGAGCCTCATCGTCCAGCTCGCGCATGGCGTGGGCGCAGAGCAGCTCCATTTGCAAGGCGGTAATGCGGGCGTGCTGGTGCTGCACGGCCTCTGGCGCAATTTGTGCCGTTGCCAGGGCGCTGGCGGGGGACAAGCCACGCTGTTGGTAGGCCTGCACCACGGCCTGCACAAAGGCCATTGGCGTGAGTGCCGGATGGGGCGCACCCAAGCCGGCCGGGACAACATGGGCCGCCGCAGTCGGCGGCAGTGGGGGCGAAGCAGACGGGTAAGGGACTTCCATAGGTGGCAATTATTGCAACCCTACTGACCCCATCTGAGCGGGGCTTACCCGTATTCTGAAAGTGATTCTGCGCCCCTGTCTGCCCGTGAGCCGTCACCCTCTGCTGGGTGCGTGCGCTGCCCCTTGGGGGCCGAGAACAAAAAAATTCCGGAGATTTGCCATGACCAGCCCTGCCACCGCCTTGTCTGCCAGCCACGCTTTTGGGGCGACGGACACCCCGTTGATTGAAGCCACGATCGGTGACTTTTTTGCCGACATGGCCCGCCGCCAGGGCGAGCGCGAGGCCCTGGTCAGTCGCCACCAGGGGCTGCGCTACACCTATGCCGGTTTGCATCGGGCGGTGCGCCAACTGGCCAGCGCCTTGCTGCAATCGGGCCTGGAAAAGGGCGACCGGGTGGGCATCTGGTCGCACAACAACGCCGAATGGGTGCTGATGCAGCTGGCCACGGCGCAGGTGGGCATTATTTTGGTGAACATCAATCCGGCTTACCGCACCGCTGAGGTGGAGTACGCGCTGAACAAGGTCGGCTGCAAGGCGCTGGTGACCATGGCGCAATTCAAGACCAGCGACTACCTGGGCATGCTGCGCGAGCTGGCCCCGGAGCTGGGCCGCTGCATGCCCGGCATGCTGGCGGCCAAACGCCTGCCCAGTTTGCGCACGGTGGTGTGGATCGATGTGGCGGGCGAAGGGGCGAACCAGCCGGGCATGCTGCGCTTTTCCGACTGGATGGCCAAGGGCCAGACCGACGATCCGCAGGTGGATGCCGTGGCCGCCACGCTGCAGAACACCGACCCGATCAACATCCAGTTCACCAGCGGCACCACGGGGTTCCCGAAGGGCGCGACGCTGACGCACCGCAACATTTTGAACAACGGCTTTTTCATCGGCGAGTGCATGAAGCTGACGGCGGCTGACCGCCTGTGCATTCCCGTGCCGCTGTACCACTGCTTTGGCATGGTGCTGGGCAACCTGGCCTGCTTTACCCACGGCAGCACCGTTGTTTACCCGAACGACGGTTTTGACCCGCTCACCGTGCTGGAGACGGTGCAGGCCGAAAAATGCACCGGCCTGCACGGCGTGCCCACCATGTTCATTGCGGAGCTGGACCACCCGCGCTTCAAAGAGTTTGACCTGTCCAGCCTGCGCACCGGCATCATGGCCGGCAGCCCCTGCCCGATCGAGGTGATGAAGCGCGTGCAGGCCGATATGCACATGACCGAGGTGACCATTGCCTACGGCATGACCGAAACCAGCCCGGTGAGCTGCCAAAGCTCCACCGACACGCCGCTGGACAAGCGCGTCTCCACCGTCGGCTTGGTGCAGCCGCACCTGGAGGTAAAAATCATCCACCCCGAAACGGGGGCCATCGTGGCGCCGGGCGAGACGGGCGAGCTGTGTACCAAGGGCTATTCCGTCATGCACGGTTACTGGGGCGATGCCGAAAAAACCCGTGAAGCCATCGACGATGAGGGCTTTATGCACACCGGCGATCTGGCCGTGATGGATGAAGAGGGCTATGTGAACATCGTCGGGCGCATCAAGGACATGGTGATTCGCGGCGGCGAGAACCTCTACCCGCGCGAGATCGAAGAATTCCTCTACCGCCACCCCCAGGTGCAGGATGTGCAGGTGGTGGGCGTGCCCGACAGCCGCTACGGCGAGGAGCTGTGCGCCTGGATCATCGCCAAGCCCGGCCAAAGCGTGACCGAGGACGACATCCGCGCCTTCTGCAAAGGCCAGATTGCCCACTACAAAGTGCCGCGCTACATCCGCTTTGTCGAGGCCTTTCCGATGACGGTGACCGGCAAAATCCAAAAATTCAAAATCCGCGAAACCATGATGGAACAGCTGCAGTTGCAGCCGGAACAAACGGCATGACCCTCTGCCGTCGTCGTCCTGTTGCGCAGCGCAGCGTTGGCTCAATGCCCTTCCAGCGGTGGCAGGCCCACCGCACGGCGGGCCACGGCCAGGCGTTTGCGCAGCGAGACTTCGGACATGTCCAGCTCGCTGACCATGGAGCGCAGCATCTCGTCGTTGATGCGGTGCGCCTGGCGCTCGGCGTACAGCGTGTTGCGCTCGACCTGAATGCAGTGCAGGCGCAGCTCAATCTCGCGCAGGTAGCGCAAGCGCCGCTCATGCACCACCTCGGGGCTATCGCTTTGCGCCTCGGGGGTGTTGGCCACGCCGCTTTCGTCCAGCAGCTGGATGCGGTTGCGGTACTCCTGGGTGATGCGCCCGGCCACCTCCTGGTGCTGGGCCAGCCACTGGGCGCTGTGCTGCTGGGCCTGGTCCTCGGGCAGGGCCAGGCTGGCAATGGCCGCCTGGCAGGCGGCGGTGCGGGCCAGGCGCTCCTCGTGCTGGGCCTGGGTGTCTTCCACCGGCGGAATGCGGCGCAGCAACAGCGGCAGCACGATGCTGCCCAGCACCAAGGTGAACAAAATCGTCCCTGTGGCCAAAAAGATGAGCAAATTGCGCTCTGGGAACACGCGGCCATTGGCCAAATGGGTGGGAATCGACAGCGCAGCGGCCAGCGTCACCGCACCGCGAATGCCCGCCACGGTGGTGGCCAGGGTGAGCAAGGCGCTGGGGCGCTCGACCATGCGGCCTTGGCGGTGCGCCTTGTGCAGCGAGCTGCGCACGCCCAGCATCAGCCAGGCCCAGCGCAGCGCCAGCAGGGCGCACGAGATGGCGGCCACATAGCCCAGCAGCAGCCAGACATCGCGGTGCGCTGCGCCGCGCAGCGTCTCGCCAATGATCGAGGGCAGCTGCAGCCCCAGCAGCAAAAAGATGGCCCCGTTAAAAGCGGCCTCGACCATGCTCCAGGTGCCTTCAGTCTGCAGGCGTTCCGAGATGAAGTTGCTGCGGTCCAGATCAGCAAAATTAGTAGCTATACCCGCAGCCACTGCCGACAAAATGCCAGACACTCCTATGTATTCGCCCATGATATAAGACGCAAAGGGCAACAAAATCAGGAGCAGCACCATCTGCGTGGCGGCCACATCGCCCACGCGGCGGGTGACCATGTCGCGCCCACGGCTAAAGCCCCAGCCCATCAAAGCGCCCAGCCCCAGGCCGCCCACCGACATCCAGGTGAAATCCTTGGCGGCGTTTTCCCAGCTGAACGAACCGGCGGTCAGCGTGGCGGCAACGGCAAACTTCAGTGCCACCAGGCCCGAGGCATCGTTCAGCAGCGACTCGCCCTCCAGCAGGTGCATGGTCTTGCTGGGCATGCCCAGGTTGCGCGAAATGGCCGAGACGGCCACCGCATCGGTGGGCGAGACCACGGCGGCCAGGGCAAAGGCCACGGTCAGCGGAATGCTGGGAATCAGCCAGTGAATGAGGTAGCCCAGGCCAAATACGGTGATGAACACCAGGCCAAAGGCCAGCAGCAAAATCGGCTTGGCCAGGGCAAAAAATTCGCGCTTGGGAATGCGCCAGCCGTCGGCAAACAGCAGCGGCGGAATGAACAGCAGCAAAAACAGCTCGGGGTCAAAGGCAATGTGCAGGCCATCTTGCGGCCAGGCAATCAGCGCCCCCAGGGCAATTTGAATCAGCGGCAGGGGAATGGCCCGCACGTAACGCGCGGCAATGCCGGTCAAGGCCCCCAGCATCAGTACCAACAAGACGGTTTCGACAGTGTGCATAACGTGATTGTTAGCGCTGGGCAAGGTGGTTTTTCCGCTGGCGCAGCGCAAATGTGCGAAAAATTATTTTCTTCTGAAGGAGGTTCTCTATGACGACCAGCAAGCTCAACCCGCGCTCGGCGGATTTTCAGGCCAACGCCGCCGCGATGCAGGCGCTGGTCGATGACCTGCGCACGCAGTGCGAAAAAATTGCCCAAGGCGGTGGCGAAGCCGCCCGCGCCAAGCACCTGGGCCGGGGCAAGCTGCTGCCGCGCGACCGCGTGCAGCAATTGCTCGACCCCGGTACGCCCTTCCTCGAGATTGCCCCGCTGGCGGCGATGAATATGTACGGCAACGCTGCGCCCGGCGCGGGCCTGATTGCCGGCATTGGCCGCGTGGCCGGGGTCGATTGCATGGTGGTGTGCAACGATGCCACCGTCAAAGGCGGCACCTACTACCCCATGACGGTGAAAAAACATTTGCGCGCGCAAGAAATCGCCCAGCAAAACCAGCTGCCGTGCATTTACTTGGTCGATTCGGGCGGGGCCAACCTGCCCAACCAGGACGACGTGTTCCCCGACCGCGACCACTTTGGCCGTATCTTCTACAACCAGGCGAACATGAGCGCCCAGGGCATCGCGCAGATCGCCGTGGTCATGGGCAGCTGCACCGCCGGCGGCGCGTATGTGCCGGCCATGAGCGATGAATCCATCATCGTGAAAAACCAGGGCACCATCTTTTTGGGCGGCCCGCCGCTGGTGAAAGCGGCCACCGGCGAAGTCGTCACCGCCGAAGACCTGGGCGGCGGCGATGTCCACACCCGCCTGTCGGGCGTGGCCGACCATTTGGCCGAGAACGATCTGCACGCATTGGCACTGGCCCGGCGTGCGGTCAGCAATTTGAATAAAAACAAGGTACAAAACCCCGGTGATAAAGCGCCTGTAGCTCCTCTTTTTGAGAGCAAAGAGCTGTACGGCGTGATTCCCACCGACACGCGCAAGCCGTTTGACGTGCGCGAAATCATCATCCGCCTGGTCGATGGCAGCGCGTTTGACGAGTTCAAAGCCCGCTTTGGCAGCACCCTGGTGTGCGGCTTTGCCCGCGTCGAGGGCATGCAGGTGGGCATCATCGCCAACAACGGCATTTTGTTCAGCGAATCGGCGCAGAAAGGGGCGCACTTCATCGAGCTGTGCTGCCAGCGCAAGATTCCGCTGGTGTTCCTGCAGAACATCACCGGCTTTATGGTGGGCCGCAAGTACGAAAACGAGGGCATCGCCCGCCACGGCGCCAAGCTGGTCACGGCGGTGGCCACGGCCAGTGTGCCCAAATTCACCATCATCATTGGCGGCAGCTTTGGTGCGGGCAACTACGGCATGTGTGGCCGCGCCTACAGCCCACGCTTTTTGTGGATGTGGCCCAACGCACGCATTTCCGTCATGGGTGGCGAGCAGGCAGCCAGCGTGCTGGCCACCGTCAAGCGCGACGGCATCGAGTCCAAGGGCGGCCAGTGGAGCGCTGAAGAAGAAGAAGCCTTCAAAGCCCCCATCCGCCAGCAGTACGAAGACCAGGGCCACCCCTACTACGCCAGCGCCCGCCTGTGGGACGATGGCGTGATCGACCCGGCCGACACCCGCCGCGTGCTGGCGCTGGGCTTGGCGGCCACGCGCAATGCACCGATTGAGGACACCAAGTTCGGTGTCTTCCGCATGTAACCGCTACGTTGAAACAAGGAGCCGAACCATGACCCGTTCCATCATCACTTCCGTGAATGCCGGGGTTGCCACCCTCACCCTGAGCCAGCCGGAAATCCGCAACGCTTTCAGCGATGTGGTGATTGCCGAAATCACCGCCGCGTTTGCCGAAGTCGGCCAGCGTGACGATGTCCGCGCCGTGGTGCTGGCCGCCGAAGGCCCGGCCTTTTGCGCCGGGGCCAACCTCAACTGGATGCGCGCCATGGCCGACTACACCCGCGAAGAAAACCTGGCCGACGCGGGCAAGCTGGCCGCCATGCTGCACACCATTGCCACCTGCCCGCACCCGACCATCGCCCGCGTGCAGGGCGATGTGTACGCCGGAGGCATGGGCCTGGTGGCCGCCTGCGACATGGCCGTGGCGGTGCAGGAGGCGCACTTTTGCCTGTCGGAAGTGAAGATCGGCCTGATCCCCGCCACCATCGCCCCCTACGTGCTGCGGGCCATGGGCACGCGTGCCGGGCAGCGCTACTTTTTGACGGGCGAGCGCTTTGACGCGGCCGAGGCGCTGCGCATCGGCTTTGTCCACCAGGTGGTGGCGGCCGACGATTTGGACAGCGCCGTCGATGGCCTGCTCAAGCACCTGCTCTCTGCCGGCCCGGCCGCCGTGCGCGCCTGCAAGCGGTTGGTCGATGACGTGGCCGGGCGCGAGATCAACGCCGCGCTGGTCGCCCGCACGGTCGAATGCATTGCCGACATCCGCGCCAGCGCCGAGGGCAAAGAGGGCGTGCAAGCCTTTTTGAACAAGCGCAAGCCCAATTGGCTGGGTTGATCTTCATAAATACATAGCTGCTAGCGCTTGCTCAATAAGGGCTAGAGGCCAAAAACACTGAAAGTTTTGAGACCGTGATGTTTAAAAAAATCCTGATTGCCAACCGTGGCGAGATCGCCTGCCGTGTGGCCGCCACTGCCCGCCGTCTGGGCGTGCAAACCGTTGCCGTGTATTCGGATGCCGATGCCAATGCCAAGCATGTGGCCGCCTGCGACGAGGCCATCCACATTGGCGGCAGCGCCCCCAAAGACAGCTACCTGCAGTGGCAGCGCATCATTGCCGCCGCCCAGGCCACCGGGGCGCAGGCGATTCACCCCGGCTACGGCTTTTTGTCTGAGAACGAAGACTTTGCCAACGCCTGCGCGGCCGCTGGGCTGGTCTTTATCGGCCCACCGGCCAGCGCCATTCAGGCCATGGGCCTGAAAGCCGAATCCAAACGCCTGATGGACAAAGCCGGTGTGCCCCTGGTGCCCGGTTACCAGGGCGAAGACCAAGACCCCGCCTTGCTGCAGCGCGAGGCCGACCGCATTGGCTACCCCGTGCTCATCAAGGCCAGCGCTGGTGGCGGTGGCAAGGGCATGCGGCTGGTGGAAAAGAGTGAAGACTTTGCCGCCGCCTTGGCCAGCTGCCAGCGCGAAGCCATCAACAGCTTTGGCAACGATGCCGTGCTGGTCGAAAAATACGTGCTGCGCCCGCGCCACATTGAAATCCAGGTGTTTGGCGACACGCACGGCAACTGCGTTTATCTGTTCGAGCGCGATTGCTCCGTGCAGCGCCGCCACCAAAAAGTGCTGGAAGAAGCCCCCGCCCCCGGCATGACCGAGGCCCTGCGCCGCCAGATGGGCGAGGCCGCTGTGGCCGCAGCCCAGGCCGTGGGCTATGTGGGCGCGGGCACGGTGGAATTCATCGTCGAGCAGCCCGGCGGCTACGAGCACCCCGAGCAGATGAAGTTTTACTTCATGGAAATGAACACCCGCCTGCAGGTGGAGCACCCCGTGACCGAGGCCATTACTGGCGAAGACCTGGTGGAGTGGCAATTGCGCGTGGCCGCCGGTCAGCCCCTGCCCAAGCGCCAGGACGAGCTGAAAATCATCGGCCACGCCATCGAGGCCCGCATCTGCGCCGAAAACCCCGACAACCAGTTCCTGCCGGCCACCGGCACCCTGGCCATCTACCGCAAGCCTGCGCACAGCGCCTTTGCCCGCAGCGATATTCGCTTTGACGACGGCGTGCGCGAGGGCGATGCCATCAGCCCCTTCTACGATTCGATGATCGCCAAGCTCATCGTGCATGGCGATGACCGGGCGCAGGCCCTGGCGCGGCTGGATGCCGCGCTGGCGCAGACGCACATCGTCGGCCTGGCCACCAACGTGCAATTTTTGCGCTACGTGCTGGCCAGCGATGCCTTTGCCCAGGCCAAGTTGGATACGGCGCTGATCGAGCGCGAGCGCGACGTGCTGTTCAACCAAGACAAGCTGGGCTTGGAGCTGGCCGTGGCCGCTGCGGTGGCGCAGACCGTGCTCACCGAACAGGCCCAGCAAAGCGCTGACCCGTTCAGCCGCACCGACGGTTTTCACTCGCATGGCGCGGCCAGCCGCCGCATCGACCTGCAATACCAGGGCGAGCCGGTGGTGGCCACCCTGCGCTATGCGCGCGACGGCCTGCAACTGCAAGTGGGCACGGGCGACTTCCAACCCCTGGCTGCCACCCTCAACGACGATGGCAGCATGGACTTGCGCTATGGCAGCCTGCGCGAGCGCGTGTTTGACTACGCCCTGGGCGAAACCGAATACCTGTTCACCCGCCGTGGTGCCACCCAAATCACCGAGCTGGATGTGCTGGCCCACGCCGGCCAAAGCGGCAGCGAGGGCGGCCGCTTGACGGCCCCCATGCCGGGCAAGGTGGTGTCGTTTGCTGTTAAGGCGGGTGACAAAGTCACCAAGGGCCAGCCCCTGGCGGTGATGGAAGCCATGAAGATGGAGCACACCGTGGCCGCCCCGGCCGATGGCGAGGTGGTCGAGCTGCTCTTTGCCCCCGGCGACCAGGTGACCGAGGGCGATGAGCTGCTCAGTTTGAAAACCGCTTAAACCTTCCACGCAAGGAGTTGTTGCATGAGTTATCCCACCCAAGTGCGCCTCATTGATGTCGGCCCGCGCGATGGGCTGCAAAACGAAAAGCAGCCCGTGCCGGCGGCCATCAAAATCGAGCTGGTGCAGCGCCTGCAAGAGGCGGGCCTGAAAGAGATTGAGGTCACCAGCTTTGTCAGCCCCAAGTGGGTGCCGCAGATGGCTGACAACGCCGAGGTCATGGCCGGCATCGAACGCCGCGCGGATGTGCGCTATTCGGTGCTCACCCCCAACCTGAAAGGCTTTGAAGCGGCCATCGCCACCCGCCCCGATGAAATCGTGGTGTTTGGCGCGGCCAGCGAGGCCTTTAGCCAGAAAAACATCAACTGCAGCATTGCCGAAAGCATCGAGCGCTTTGCCCCCGTGGTCGAGGCCGCGCTGGCCGCCGGCATCGCCGTGCGCGGCGCCATGAGCTGCACCGTGGGCTGCCCCTACGAGGGCGAGATTGCCCCGGAACAGGTCAGCTACTTGGCCGGGTTGATGAAGGGCATTGGCGTGCAGCGCGTGGATGTGGCCGACACGATTGGCGTGGGCAACCCGCTGTCGGTGCGCCGGGCGATCGAGGCCACGCTCAAGCACTACGACCTGGAGCACATCAGCGGCCACTTTCACGACACCTACGGGCAGGCGCTGTCGAATACTTTGGCAGCAGTCTCCGTTGGGGTGTGGAACTTTCAATCGTCTGTTTCGGGTTTAGGCGGCTGTCCGTATGCGAAAGGCGCTACCGGAAACGTAGCAACCGAGGATGTGGTGTTCATGCTGCAAGGCATGGGCATTGAAACGGGCATTGATTTGGACAAGCTGATTGATGCCGGCCAGTTCATCAGCGACTTCCTGGGCCGCCCCAACGGCTCGCGCGTGGCACGGGCGGTGCTGGCCAAGCGGGCCGGGTAAACACCGTACCGGGGCGATTGGATTTTTTTTTCTGACCCGAGACAGTTACGCACTACAGTAGAGCGATAGTTATCGCATATGGGACAGCGGTGACAGATAAAACCCAGGGAGAACATTGATGCAGGTTTTTCGCTCTTTGTCGTTGCGTTTTCAGATGTTGCTGATGTTGGTTGGTGTCGTAGTGGCTGGCCTGGGCCTGACCCTGGCTGTGCTGATGCAGCAAACGGCCCAACTGGAAGAGACGGCGGCGCTGCAGTATGCCCAGACGCTGGCCGAGCGCAACGGCGATGCAGCGGCCCAGGGTTTGCGCCAGGCATTCACGACGGCGCAGACCCTGGCCTCGGCCCTGCAATCGTTGCAGCAGGCGGGCATGGAGGGGGCAGAAAAACGCAGCCTGGGCATGGCGATGCTGGGTGCGGTGCTGGCGCAGAGCCCGCAGCTCAATGGCGTATGGACGGGCTGGGAGCCGGATGCTTTTGACCATGCCGATGCGGCTTTTGCCAACACCGCCCACCACGACGGCACGGGGCGCTTCGTGCCCTATTTCTCCCGCAACGGTGCCAACGGCAGCATCACCCAAGATGTGCTGCAGGATTACGAGCAGGCCGGCACCGGGGACTATTACCTCCAGGCCCGCAGTCGCCGCGCCAGCACCCTGCTGGAGCCCTACGTTTACGAATTCCAGGGTCGGCAGCTGATGATGACCTCGCTGGCGGTGCCCATCGTGCAGGACGGGCAGTTTCTGGGCGTGGCGGGCACCGACCTGAGCCTGACCGACCTGCAACAGCAGGTGCAGGCCATCCGGCTGTACGACAGCGGGTATGCCAGCTTTTTCTCGCAGACTGGCACCTATGTGGGCGACCGCGATGCCGATCGGGTTGGCAAAAAGGCCGATGCCGCCGCTCTGGGCATGGACGCGGCAGAGTTTGCTGCCCAGCAGCAGGCGCTCAAGGAGGGCAAGCCTTACATGGCCCAGATCGAGGATCCCCGGCTGGGCATGGCTGCCATGTACGTGCAGGTGCCGATTCGGTTCGAGGGCCTCACTACCACCTGGGCCCTGGCCGCCGTGGTGCCGACGCAAGAAGTGTTGAAGGACCTGCGCTCCCTGCAATGGCTGGCGCTGGGCCTGGCGCTGGTCAGCATTGTCATCACCTGCGTGGTGCTGGCCTGGGGGCTGAACCGCCTGGTGCTGCGCCCCTTGGGGGGCGAGCCTAAAGAGGCCGTTGCCCTGGCCCAGCGCGTGGCCGCAGGGGATTTAAGCCGGGCCATTGCCGTGCGGGCGGGCGATAACTTCAGCCTGATGCACCACCTGCAGCACATGCAAGAAGGCTTGCAGAGCGTTGTCCGGCAAGTGCGCGAAGGGGCGAACAGTGTGGCCATGGCCAGCGCGGAAATTGCGCTGGGCAACCAGGATTTGTCGGGTCGCACGGAGTCGCAGGCCAGCGCCCTGGAGGAAACGGCCGCCTCCATGGAAGAAGTTGGCAGCACCGTGCAGCACAACGCCGACAACGCCCGCCAAGCCAGCAGCCTGGCCCAAGAAGCGGCCAATGTGGCCAACCAGGGCGGTGCCGCCGTGGCCCAGGTGGTCACGGCGATGCACGATATCCGCGCCAGCAGTGGCCGCATTGCCGACATCATTGCCGTGATTGACGGCATTGCCTTCCAGACCAACATCCTGGCCCTGAATGCTGCTGTGGAGGCCGCCCGCGCAGGTGAGCAAGGGCGCGGTTTTGCCGTGGTGGCCAGCGAAGTGCGCAGCCTTGCTGGGCGCAGCGCCGAAGCGGCCAAGGAAATCCGCGATCTGATCGGTACGAGCGTGGCGCAAGTGTCCCAAGGGGTCAGCCAAGTTGATACGGCCAAGGCGACCATCGAACAGGTGGTGCAAGCGATCGGGCGGGCCAATGGCTTGGTGCGCGAAATCAGCAACGCCAGCCAGGAGCAAAGCAGTGGCATTGCCCAGGTGGGGGAGGCCGTGGCGCAGATGGACCATGTCACCCAGCAAAACGCTGCGCTGGTCGAGGAGATGGCGGCTGCGGCAGCGAGCTTGCGCCAACAGGCCGAGGGCTTGGTGCAGACGGTGGCTGTTTTCCAACTGGGCGAGAACGGCACGGGCGGTGCTGGCCAAGCGCCTAGGGTAAGTCGCTAGCCGATACGCCGCTGGCCCGCCGGTTTTGCAAGCGTGGTGCAAGCCTGGCCCGGTTGAATCGTTGGCACTATGCCCAATGCCTTTAATTTTTCGGCCTCGCCGTTTGATTGCCTCTCGACCGACGAGCAAGCGCTGGTGCGCAGCAACGTCGATATTGCCTACTTCCAGCCCCAGGCGGTGGTGCTGGAGGTGGGGGCCGAGACCACCCACCTGTTCGTCATCATCAAAGGCTACGTCACGCAAATGGAGGGTGACGAGGTGCAGGCCACCTTTGGCCCGGACGATTGCTTTGATGGCCGCAGCTTGGTCGCGGGCCGCGCCAGCAGCCGCTTTGTCGCGGCCGAGGAGGTGCTGGTGTACCAACTGGCCCGCGCCACGGTGCAAGAGCTGATTGCCCGCAATGCCACCTTTGGGGCGCTGCTGTTCTCGGATCTGGGCAACAAATTGAGCGCCCTGGCCCAGCGGGCCGAAGAGCATGAAACCCAGTCGCTGCTGATGGCCCGGGTCGATCAAGCCTACTTGCGCCCAGCGCACACGGTGCCCGCCAGCGCCAGCATTGTGCAAGTGGCCCAGGTGTTCAAAGACCAGCGCACCACCAGCGTGCTGGTCGAAGACCCCAGCCGGGGGGCGCAAGGCTTGGGGATTTTTACCGCCACCTCGCTGCAGCATGCGGTGCTCGATGGTCGGCCGCTGGACAGCTTGCCCGTGGGGGATTTGGCCGTGTACCCGGTGGTCACCGTGCAGGCCAGCGACACCATTGGCGATGCCATGGCCGTGCTGCTGCGCGCCCGGGTCCACCGGGTGGTGGTGGTCGATGAAAACGGCCAAGTGCAAGGCCTGCTGCGGGCGCTGGATTTGTTCAGTTTTGTGGCCAACCAATCGCACCTGGTGGGCGTGCAAATTGAGCAGGCGAGCACACTAGAAGATTTGCAGCACGCCGCCGCCTTGATTACGCAACTGATCGCCGCCTTGCACCGGGGCGGGATGCGCATTGGCCTGATGACGCGGCTGGTGCAGCAGCTCAACACCCGCCTGTTTGAGCGTGCCTGGGGGATGATTGCGCCCAGCGATTTGCAGGCCAATAGCTGTTTGTTTGTCATGGGCAGCGAAGGCCGGGGCGAGCAGCTCTTGAAAACCGACCAAGACAATGGCCTGCTGCTGCGCGATGGCTACCAGCCGCCGCACAACCTGGCCGAGATTTGCCAGCAGTTTTCCGATGCGCTGGCCCGCTTTGGCTACCCCGAATGCCCGGGCCGCATCATGCTGAACAACCCGGCCTGGCGCGGCACGGTGAAAGAATTTACCCAGCGGGTCAAACGCTGGCTGCTGGTGCCCGAGGGGGCCGACGATTTAATGCACCTGGGCATTTTTCTGGATGCCCTGGCCGTGGCGGGCGATGCGCATTTGCTCACCCAGGTGCGCGACAACCTGCAGGCGTTTACCTTAGACAGCGACGTGCAAGTGGCCCGCTTTGCCGCAGCGGTGGATGCCTTTGGCAGCCCCGCTAGCTGGTGGGGGCGCTTGCTGGGGCGCGATGGGGCCGAGCAGGTGAATTTGAAAAAAGCTGGGCTGTTTCCCATCGTGCACGGCGTGCGCAGCCTGGCCTTGGCCCAGGGAATTGGGGCCACCAGCACGGCCGAGCGCCTGGATGCGCTGGTCGCCCAGCAGGTGCTGGACCCCAAGCTGGGCCAGGAATTGCAAGAAAGCCTGTACTTTTTGATGGGTCTGCGCCTGCAGGCAGGGCTGCACGAGTGGGCGCTGCACCGCCCCATCAGCGGCAATGTCGATCCCAGCACCCTCAGCAGCCTGGAGCGCGATTTGCTCAAAGACACGCTGGCCGTGGTCAAACGCTTCAAGGCCGTGCTACACCAGCGCTTGCGCCTGGATTTGGTATGAGTGCGCAGCTGCCCGGTTGGCTGCCAACGCGCTGGGCCCAGCTGCGCCGCCAGTGGCTGCGGCGGCGTTTGCGGGCCGCAGAGTTTGCCTGTGTGCTGGAGCCGCCACCGCCCAACGAATGGGTGGCGCTGGACTGCGAAACCACCGGGCTGAACACGCGCACCGATGCCATCATCTCCGTCGGTGCGGTGCGCATTGTGGGCGACAAAATCCTGACCAGCCAGCGCTTGGAGTTGCTCATCTGCCCAGACAAACAAGTCAGCGCCGACAGCGTGCGCGTCCACCGCCTGCGCCAGCAAGATTTGCAAGACGGCCTGCCCCTGGACGAGGCCATGCGCCGCTTGCTGCACTTTATTGGCAGCCGCCCGCTGGTGGGCTATTACCTGGAGTTTGACGTGGCCATGCTCAACCGCGCGATTGTGCCCATCCTGGGCCTGGGCCTGCCGCAGCGGCGCATTGAAGTCTCGGCCCTGTACCACGACTTCAAGTTTGCCCAGTTGCCGCCGCACCACCAGCAGGGCAACGTCGAAATTGATTTGCGCTTTACCACCTTGCTGGCCGATTTGGCTTTGCCCCAGCGCGAAGCGCACGATGCGCTGAACGATGCCGTCATGGCGGCCATGGCGTTTACCAAGTTGCGCCATTTGCTGGCCTTATAAAAAATAGCTTGTTCCGCTGATTTTTAAAAGGTATTTTTATCTTTTAACTTTGAAACTCTTTATTTGAAAGCGATACGCGCTCTCTTTTTTAATCTCATCAGCCTCTGCGCGGGGAATAAAGGAAACAATGCCGTCATGCAAGCAAAAGCCAAGTGGGGATGGGTGATCGCCGGGGCGGGCAGCCTGTGGGCGGGGGTGTTGCTGGTGCTGGGCCTGCTGGTGCCCTGGCTGGGGGCGCAGCCGCTGCCGGGGCAAGTGCTGCTGTGGGGCGGCCTGTGGGCCGTGGGCACCGCCGCCGCCAGCCTGGCTTGGCGGCACGGGGTGGAGCGCCCCCAGCGCCAGCTGGCCCGCCTGACCGAGCAAGTGCGGGTGGCCTGCACCATGGAGATCGCCCCGCCCCTGCAGGGGCGCGGCCCGCTGGCCCAGGCCTTGGCCCAGCAGGTGCAAACCCTGGCCGCCCAGCGTGACCGCTTGCGCCAAGACATGGCCCAGCAGGTGCAGCAGGCCAGCGTGCGGGTGCAGCAAGAGAAAGACCGCCTGGCCGCCCTGATTGCCGAGCTGCAGCAATCGGTGCTGGTGTGCAACCTGGATGGCCGCATCCTGCTGTACAACCACCGCGCCCGCACCGAGTTGGGCGCGGCCCACCAAGGCCCGGTGGTCGGCATGGGCCGCTCGGTGTATGCGCTGCTGGACCGGGGCTTGATGCAGCATGCGCTGCACACCATTGGCCAGCGCCTGGCCCGGGGCACGGGCCGGGCCGTGGCGCAATTTGTCACCTACACCCCCTCGGGCCAATGGCTGCGCGTGCAGATGACCCCCGTCCTGACCCAGCAAAACGAGCAGGGTAGGGCGCTGTCGGGCTTTGTGCTGTTGCTGGACGATGTGACGCAAAGCTTTGCCCAGGAGCATGAGCGCGACAGCGTGCTGCACAGCCTGACCGAAGGCAACCGCGCCAGCCTGGCGGCCATGCGCAACGCTGTGCAGCAACTGCGCCAGCAAGCGGGCGATGGCCCCTTGCCCGAGCAGCTGCTGCACCTGGTGCAAGAAGAAATGGGCCGCATGGGCGAGCGCATTGATGCCCTGGCCGCCCGCTCGGCCCAGGCGCTGCAGGCGCGTTGGCCATTGCAGGAGATGCTGGGGCAAGAGTTTTTGGCGGCAGCCCAGCACCACTTGGCCGAGCGCCTGCCCTGCCCCTTGGTGATTGCCCCGGCCCCTGACGAGCTGTGGCTGCGGCTGGACAGCTATTCCTTGCTCCAGGTCTTGCAGTACCTGGGGCAGCGTTTGGTTGATGAATTTGCCGTGCGCAGCCTAGAGCTGCGCCTGCAGCCGGCCAGCGACGATGCACAAGCGCCCCGCGCCCACCTGGATTTGGTCTGGACGGGCCACGCCATGAGCACCGAAACCGTGATGAGCTGGGAGATGGACCCCATGGCCGTGGGCAGCGGCCACAGCACCTGGTCGGTGCGTGAAGTGGTGGCCCGCCACCGGGGGCAAATGTGGTTTGAGCGCGAGCGGGTGCGCCATACGGCTTTTTTCCGCTTTGCCTTGCCGCTGGAGCCGGTGCCCAGCGCTCCAGAGGAGACGGCCGCCATTGAAAGCCGCCCCGAGTTTTACGACTTTGACCTCTTTCAGCACGAAGAATCGGACAGCGCCTGGGAGCAGCGGCCCCTGGCGAGCCTGCGCTACACGGTGTTTGATACCGAGACCACGGGGCTGAACCCGTCTGGGGGCGACCAGATTTTGCAAATTGGTGCGGTGCGCATCGTCAATGGCAAATTGCTGGCGCACGAGAATTTTGACCAATTGGTGCATCCCGGACGCAGCATTCCCAAGGCGGGCATCCCCATTCACGGTATCACCCCGGAAATGGTGGCCGACCAGCCGCGCATTGAGGCGGTGCTGCCGGTGTTTCAGCGCTTTGCCGAAGACAGCGTGCTGGTGGCGCACAACGCCGCGTTCGACATGAAGTTTTTGCAGCTGCTGGAGCCGCGCACCGGGATCGCGTTTCGCCAGCCGGTGCTCGATACGCTGCTGCTATCGGCGGTGGTGCATCCCCACCAAGAATCGCACCGCCTGGAAGCCCTGGCCGAGCGCTTTGGCATCCCCGTGCTGGGGCGGCACACCGCGCTGGGCGATGCCATGGTCACGGCCGAGGTCTGGCTGCACCTGCTGGGGCAACTGCAGGCCATGGGCATCCACACCCTGGGCCAGGCGCGCGAGGCGGCGCAGCAAACCTACTTTGCCCGCCTGAAGTATTAAGAACGTGAACACGTTCTAAGAACGTGTTCACGTTCTCCTCGCGGGTGTGCAGTCGCGGCCTCGGGCGGTCTGCGGCGTTGCAAATCCTCGCCATAGCTATGGCTATGTCTGTGATTTGCGCCTTGCAGCCCATCCCGATCCGCATCCCGCACCCCTTCGCGCGCAGATCGTGAACACGTTCTAAGGCACCAATCGAATGGCGGGCGCAGGCATCAGCGGCTGATGGGGTACCGCTTGGCCAGCACCGCCTGCTGCGCCTGGATGAGTTTGAAGGCCTGCTTGAGCTGCAGGCGCTCAAAGCGCGACAGCTTGGCCAGCGGCAGAAAGTTGTCCGGGGGCTGCTGGGCATCGGCCTGGCGGGCTTGGTGGACCAAGCGCACGGCGGCAATAAAGGCCAGCGCATCGCCCAAATCTTGCGCGGCTGCGGCGCTGACCTCGCCGCCGGCCAGCGCTCCGGCCTGGGCCAGGCGCTCCTGGGTATTGACGGCCTCCAGCCCCCCGGCCAGGGCGTAAATGCGGGCCAAATCGACCATGGGGGCAATGGCGCTGTGCTTTAAATCAATGCACCCGGCATGGGCCGGCCCGCGCAGGGGGCGAATGTTGCCCAGCCAATTGAGCGGCGGGCGCTGGGTCAGGGCATTGCCCACCATATGCCCTAAAAACAATTGGCTGCGCTGGGCGCGCGAGAGTTCTTCCTGGCGCAACTGGGTCAGCAGCGGCGTGTGCCCGGCCACGGCCCGCAAGTCAAAAAACACACTGCTGTGCAGCAGCGCCATGGGCTCAGGCTGGTCAATCCATTTGCGAAAGTAGCGCCGCCATTGCGCCAGCGGTTGGCACCACTGCGCATGCATGGCCATCATCTCGCCGGGGCAATGGATGTAGCCGCAGGCATCCAGCCCATCGCAGACAAAGCGGGCAAAGTCGGCGAAGTACGCGCCGTGCTGCACCGGGTCGTACTCGTCGGCCAGCACCAAGGCGTTGTCTTGGTCGGTGCGGGCCGTTTGCTCCTGCCGCGCCTGCGACCCTGCGGCCACCCACACCCAGGGCACTGGCGCAGGCCCGAGTTGCTGCTCTGCCAGGGCAATCAAGCGGGTGGTGACGGCATCGGTCACCGTGGTGACGATGCGACCAATGCCCTGCGCCCCGGCCCCGCCGTGTACCAGGGCTTGCTGCAGGGCTGGCACCTGGGCACTGAGTTGGGCCAGGGTGGCAATGTCCGGTGCCTTGTGAATGCCCCGGGCCAATTGCACCACGCTGGGACTTTGGCGCGCGTCCACATTGCGCGGGGTGACGATGCCCAGCACCCGGGCCTGCTCCAGCACCGGCACGTGGTGGATGTTGTGCTGCGCCATCAGCGTCAGCGCGTCCAGGGCGCTGGCCTGCGGCGGCAGGCTGTGCAAGGCGGTGCTGGCAATCTGGCGCAGCGGCAGGGCGGGGGACAGGCCCTGGGCCACCACACGGTTGCGCAGATCGCGGTCGGTGACGATGCCGCACAGCTGCGCTCCCTGCATCAGCAGCACAGAGGACACCCCCGCATCGCGCATCGCTTGGGCACCCATTTGAATGCTGGCATCGGGTGGCAAACACAAGGGTGCGCGGGCAATCAGGGCCGATAAAGGGGTGCCCAATAAGCCGGAAGTGTCGGCCGTAATCGGGGTGGCAGCGGCGGAAAAATCAGTCATAAATTCAGGGGCAGAAGGTGCGGATTATTTCGTGGATTTTCTAGTATTTCTGGAAAATTATCCAGAAATAGAACGTGGTACAGACGCCTGTCAAGTGGATTTCTTTTGAATAATTTAAGTATTAATACCTATTCTAAAATATTTTAAATCCTGTATTTGGGTATGCAAGTTGTTGTTTATTTTAAATTTTTATATTTTTTACGAGTTTTCCCTAGGTTTGTCGCCATTGCTTACAAGAAGTAAGAATTTCGTAAGCTTAAGGCAAATGATGGCGGGTGTGAAACGGTGTCCATCTGGAGCGGATACCGTTTTGCCTTCTTATGCAGAGAGACAATGTCAATTACTTGACAAAGCCGAAGGAAATGGAGGTCATTCACCATTGAGTAATGCGGTACTACTTTTTTAATGCATTGAATAAATAATCTTATTGAAAAATTTATACGGTAATAGATTATTAAATTAAACAGGAGACAAAATGTTAAAACCACTTACCGAGCGAGACCATGCCTATTGGCATGCGAACGTCAAACTCATTGCCTTGTGCCTCAGTATTTGGGCGCTGGTTTCTTATGGCTTTGGCATGTTGCTGCGCCCCCTGCTGATGGGGATCAAAATTGGCGGGGCCGATCTTGGCTTTTGGTTTGCCCAGCAAGGTTCCATTCTGACGTTTCTCGCACTCATCTTTTTTTATGCTTGGAGCATGAATAAGCTGGACAAAAAGTTTGGTTTGGAGGAATAAACCATGAGCCAGTTTTGGATTAACTTTATTTTTGTGATTGGCTCTTTCATCATCTACACCGCCATTGCGGTGTGGGCCCGGGCCAAATCCACACGTGAGTTTTATATTGCCGGGGGGGAGGTCAATCCGGTGATGAACGGCATGGCCACGGCGGCGGACTGGTTGTCGGCGGCCTCGTTCATTTCGGTGGCTGGTTTGATCTCGGTGGGCTACGTGAACTCCTCGTTCATCATGGGCTGGACGGGTGGCTACGTGCTGCTGGCCACCTTGCTGGCCCCGTACATGCGCCGCTTTGGTGCCTACACCGTGCCCGATTTCGTGGGCAAGCGCCACGGCACCAAAACTGCCCGCGTGGTGGCCGTGGGGTGCTTGCTCATCATCTCGCTGACCTATGTGATCGGCCAGATGACCGGTGCTGGCGTGGCGTTTTCGCGCTTCCTGGAGGTGAGCAGCACCAACGGTCTGCTGATTTCTTCGGTGGTTGTGTTTTTCTATGCCGTGCTGGGTGGCATGAAAGGCGTGACCTACACCCAGGTGGCGCAGTACATCGTGCTGATTTTGGCGTTCACCATTCCGGCGGCCTACCTGTCGCTGATGATGACCGGCCACATCCTGCCGCAAACGGGCTTGTTTGGTGAGCACACCGCTTCGGGTCTGCCGCTGCTGGAAAAGATGAACTTGGTCGTGCGCGATCTGGGCTTCCAGGACTACACCGCCGACGTGAGCAACAAGTGGAACATGTTCCTCTTTACGCTGACGCTGATGGTGGGCACCGCTGGGTTGCCGCACGTCATCATCCGCTTCTTCACCGTGCCCAATATTCAAGATGCCCGCTGGTCGGCTGGCTGGGCGCTGGTGTTCATTGCGCTGTTCTACACCACCGTGCCTTCGCTGGCGGCCATGGCCCGCTTGAATGTGCTGGAGACGGTGTACCCCCAAGGCACCGACAAACCGGCACTGGCTTATGACGAGCGCCCGGAATGGTTCAAAACCTGGGAGCAAACTGGTCTGTTGAAAGTCGATGACAAGAACAAGGATGGCCGCATCCAGTTCTACAACGAGGGCAACAAAACCTTTGCTGAAGGCACGGCCAAAGAGCGTGGTTGGGAAGGCAACGAGCTGACCGTGAACAACGACATCCTGGTGCTGGCTTTGCCCGAAGTGGCGAACATGCCTGGCTGGCTTATTGGCCTGATGGCGGCCGGTGGCATTGCGGCCGCGCTTTCGACAGCGTCTGGCTTGTTGCTGGCGATTTCTTCGGCGGTCAGCCATGACCTGCTGAAAAACACGCTGATGCCGCACATTTCCGAGAAGACGGAAATGCTCTACGCCCGCCTGGCCATGACGGGGGCCATCACTGTGGCCACGTGGCTGGGCTTGAATCCCCCTGGGTTTGCTGCCCAAACGGTGGCGCTGGCCTTTGGTATGGCCGCTGCCACCTTGTTCCCGGCGCTGATCATGGGGATTTTTGTCAAGCGCGTGAACAACAAGGGCGCGGTGGCCGGCATGCTGGCCGGTGCGGCCCTGACCATTGGCTACATCTTTATGTACCTGGGCTGGTTCTTTATTCCGGGCACCAACACCTTCCCGAATACGCCAGAGCATTGGATCATGGGCATCTCGCCCCTGTCCGTGGGCGTGATCGGTGCGGTGACCAACTTCGTCGTGGCCATTGGTGTCTCGCTGGCCAGCGAAGAGCCCAGCGAAGAGATCCAGGAAATGGTGCGCCGTGTACGCTATCCTTAAAGCTTGGCGTGCAAGGTTTTATTAAATAGCTAACCAATGGGCTTTCTGCGGAAAGCCCATTTTTGTCAGGGAGATAAAAAATGATTTGGAATTTGGCCGGGGTTTTTATTATTGGCTTGTGTACCGGGGCATTTGGATATTTACTGCGCAAGCTGAGTAAGAATCGCCTGCCAAAATGGATTATTCCGATTGCGGCAGGGGGCGGTATGTTTGCGTATTTGGCGTATTACGACTATGCATGGTTTGATTTCAAGCGCAGCCAGCTGCCAGAGGGTTCGGTGGTGATTCAAGAATACCGCGAGCCAGATTTTTTTCGCCCCTGGAGCTACCTGGCCCCATCGGTGAACCAGTTTGACGTGGTCGATGGGCAGTACCGTCGGCACCAGCAGGAGGGCGACACGATTGTGGAGTACATCGTTTACCGCTTCATCAAAGATCCCTCGGAGCGCATGCTGCAAATTCACCAGGTGCTCAACTGCACCAGCCGTGAGCGCGTGGCGCTGCCCGATCCGGCCCACCGCGCCCAGCAGCCAGGCCAGGCGGTGGAAATGGTGCTGGCCAGCGACCGGATGCTGCAAACGGCCTGCCGTTAAAGATTGTCAATAACCATAGCGCTTAGCGCTTATAAATCAATCATTTTTCAATGAATATTCTTGAAATCTTTATTTAATCAGCGCATCCAGCTATAAAAAAACCGGGCCTAAGCCCGGTTTTTGTTGTGCGCAGCAGCTGTGCTTAGTGGCTGGAGGCCTGCGAAGCACCCAGGCCCGTTTCCGAACGGATTTGCTGGGCAGGGAAGCCAGCGCGGTCGATTTCGGCACGGGCGCTCTTGTCGGTGATCGAGAAGAACCACACGCCGAAGAAGGCCAGCGGCATGGAGAACAACGCCGGCGACGAGTAGGGGAACAGCACCGACTCAGGCGAATTGCCCAGGGTGGCCACCCAGATCGAGGGCGAAACAATGGTCAGCACCACCGAAGAGACCAGGCCCATGAAGCCACCGATCACCGCGCCACGGGTGGTGCAGTTTTTCCACAGGATGGACATGATCAGCGCCGGGAAGTTGGCCGATGCAGCAATGGCAAACGCCAAGGCCACCATGAAGGCCACGTTGATCTTCTCGAACAAAATGCCCAGCAGCACGGCGATGATGCCCAGTGCAAAGGTGGTGATGCGGGTGACTTTCAGTTCGGCTGCGGTATCGGCCTTGCCGCCCTTGAACACGGTGGCGTACAAGTCGTGCGACACAGCGGAGGCGCCCGACAAGGTCAAGCCAGCCACCACGGCCAGGATGGTGGCAAACGCCACGGCCGAGATAAAGCCGTAGAACACGTCGCCGCCCACGGTCTTGGCCACCAGCACTGCCGCCATGTTGGCCGCACCAGCGCCGCCGTGGATCACGCCCTTGGCGGTGTCGGCCATGGTCGGATCGGTCAGCACCAAGGTGATGGCACCAAAGCCGATGATGAAGATCAGGATGTAGAAGTAGCCAATCCACACCGAGGCCCAGCCCACCGATTTACGGGCTTCTTTGGCGTTGGGCACCGTGAAGAAGCGCATCAGGATGTGGGGCAAACCAGCGGTACCGAACATCAGCGCCATGCCGAAGGAGATGGCCGAAATCGGGTCTTTCAAGAAGCCGCCAGGGCCCATGATGGACAGGCCGGCTTTGGCCGCTTCTTCCGGCGTTTTGCCCGCGTTGGCCGCCACTTCGGTGCGCACGCGCACGCCGTCGGCAAACAGCGCCTCGGGGCTGAAGCCATATTTAGACAGCACCATGAAGGCCATGAAGGTCACGCCCGACAGCAGCATCACCGCCTTGATGATCTGCACCCAGGTGGTGGCCGCCATGCCGCCAAACATCACGTAGATCATCATCAACGCGCCCACCAGCACCACGGCGATCCAGTAGTCCAGACCGAACAGCAGTTTGATCAGCTGGCCGGCACCGACCATTTGGGCGATCAGGTAGAAGGCCACCACGATCAGCGTGCCCGAAGCGGCAAACGAGCGGATGGGGCCGTTCTTGAAGCGGTAGCCCACCACGTCGGCAAAGGTGAATTTGCCCAGGTTGCGCAGGCGGTCGGCCATCAGGAAGGTGATGATGGGCCAGCCCACCAAAAAGCCGATGGAGTAGATGATGCCGTCGTAGCCGGTGGCCATCACCATCGCGGAAATCCCCAGGAAGGAGGCGGCCGACATGTAGTCGCCCGCAATCGCCAAACCGTTTTGGAAGCCGGTAATCCCGCCCCCGGCGGTATAGAAGTCGGCGGCTGATTTGGTGCGGCCCGAGGCCCATTTGGTAATCCACAGCGTTGCCGCCACGAATACGCCAAACATGATGATGGCAATCCAGTTGGTTGCCTGCTTATTGACATCGCCAATGTCACCGCCAGCGGCCAGTGCCAGCGGGCTGGTTGCCAAGGCCGCCAGGGCCAGGGCGGGGCCGACAAAATGCTTTGGTACGCGCTTCATTTGGTCACATCCTTGAGCAGTTCTTCGGTCAGCGTGTCGAATTTGTTATTGGCGACCCGCACGTAGTACACCGTGATGCCGATGGTGAACAAAATAACCCCCAACCCAATGGGCACCCCCAGGGTGGTTACGCCGTTAGGCCCCAGGGGCGCGGCCAGAAACTCTTTGTCAAATGCGATCAGACCGACGTACCCGTAGTACACGATCAGCATCAGGATGGTTAGGGTGACACCCAGCGGGTTGCGTTTGGCACGCAGCTCCTGGTACTTAGGATGAGATTGGATTTTTTGAACAATGGGATCAGTCATTGTTTGCCTCCTTATGTTGCGAGATTGTCAGCATTCAGTAAGTCTGGAGACTTTGCTGACAGCGGTATTCTGGAAATTCGGTCTGACCGCTTGCTTACTCGGTTTGAAGAAAATTGACAGGGTTTTCACTGGAAATTTCATATGGAAAAACAAGTGCCTAGGGTTACTACGGGGTGTGGACTTTTTGTGCCTGCAACCGCTGGCTCCCGCCGCCTGGGTGGCTGCTGAACCGCCCCGTGAAAGCGCATGGAAAAAGGGGGGCGGCTGTGGCGGCGCAATGACGATTTGCCGTGGTGCCAGCGACAAAGCACCGTGGGCAGGTGTTTGGCCTGTTGTTTTTCTGCACCAAAAAGCCTACTTCCTGCGTAAAAAAGGCCCTTCACGCAGGGGCCCTCCTAAAATCCGCCCACCCGCGCTACTGGGCTTTACGGAGACAAACCAGAGCGCAACCCTTTTTTATTCTTCCCACAAGGATTTGACATGATGAAACTCTCTCGCCTGATGCTGGCCGCTGTGGCCGTCTGCGGTACCTCGGCTGTCATGGCCCAAAGCAGCGTGACCATTTATGGTCGCGTGAACACCACCATCGAACAGCAAAAATTGGGCGACAACAAAGCCACCGGCGTTGCGAACAACAACTCACGCATCGGCTTCAAAGGTGTGGAAGACCTGGGCAACGGTCTGAAGGCTGGTTTCCAACTGGAAGCGGGTTTTGGCTCTGACGATGGCTCGGGCCCTCTGACCTTCAAACGCCAAAGCGAAGTGAACCTGTCGGGCAACTTCGGTATGGTGCGCTTGGGTAATTTCTACCCTGAGTCCTACTACGCCACGTCCGACTACATCGGCATGCACAACCACGAAACCGGTTCGTCGTCCGATGTGCTGTACTACGACGCGGCTTGGTTCAATGGCAATGGCACCGGCAACAAAGTGGCCTACCGCACCCCGACCTTCAACAACTTCTGGGCTGAAGCTTCGGTGAGCCTGCACGAAAAAGCCAATAACCCGGTAGTGAAGGTGAACAAAAACGCCTACGACTTGGCGGCCAACTACAACAACGGCCCCCTGTCCCTGGGCGCTGGCTACAGCTACTGGAACAGCAACTACCAAGCTGCCCTGCGCGGCCTGTACACCTTCGGTCAGTTCACCGTGGGTGCTTACTACCAGCGTAACAAAGACGACAACGCCATCCTGGGCACCGGCGCTGGCAGCCGCAACAACTTCCGCCTGTCCGCCATGTACGTGCTGAACGCTTCGGAATTCCACGTGAACGTGGGCCGTGCCAACAAGTGGAGCAATGTGAGCGATTCGGCTGCTACACAGTGGACGCTGGGTTACAACTACAACCTGAGCAAGCGCACCAAAATCTACACCTACTACACCCGCATCAACAGCGGCAAGGGTATGGACTACTCGAGCGGCGCTGCCAGCTTTAACAGCATCAAGACGGGCACCAACGCAGGCGATAACTTCTCCTCCTTCGCCCTGGGCGTGCGCCACAACTTCTAAAGTGGTCTAACCCCAACAAAAAACCCCGATGCCTGCATCGGGGTTTTTTTATGGCTTACTTCTTAAAAACAGGTGCTGCTAACGCTTGAAATAGCTTGTTTTTATGAATAAAGATGCCGAAATCCTTTTATTGGTCAGCGGATGCAGCTCCTTATTTTTCTACGGGCTTGACAATCAACACCGGCAGATTGGCCCGGTTGAGCACCGCCTGCGACACCGAGCCCATCAGCGCGCGCTGCAGCGCGCCCACGCCCCGGGCACCGATGATGAGCATGCTGGCGTTAAAGCCTTCGGCCAGATCCAGCAGTTCGGTGGCCGGTTCGCCCAGGGCGATTTCGCTGGTAAAGGGTACGCCAGCGGCTTGCGCCAAGGCTTCGGCGCTGGCCAGTAAATCTTTGCCCGCTTCCAGGGCCGCGCCGGCAATCAGGTCAGAGTCGTTGGTGGCCAGCTCCAGGAAGGTGGCCGGTTCTTGCACATGCAGCAGGGCCAGCTGGGCGTTCAGGCCGCCTTGCACCAGGGCGATGCCTTGGCGTACGGCTTGCAGGGCGGTGTCAGAACCATCGACGGCGATGGCAAGGGTTTGGGTGTTTTCGTCCATATCGGCCTTTCATGAAAATGCGGTGCCCACTATAACCAGGGATGCGCGGCCCCCAGCCGCACGCCAGCGGGTGCAAGGGGCTGGGGCGCGCTATTCGTTCTTCGTTATTCGTGCCCAGCGTTTCGAGTGCGCTTGCGCTTCTGGGACAATAGCGCCCCTATGCTGCAATTTGACCTGCTCACTACCGATCCCGCCAGCCACGCCCGCCGTGGCCGTTTAACGCTGAACCATGGCGTTGTGCAAACCCCTATTTTCATGCCTGTGGGCACCTATGGCACCGTCAAAGGCGTGCTGCCGCGCAGCCTGCACGACATGGGGGCGCAGATTATTTTGGGTAACACCTTTCACCTGTGGATGCGCCCGGGGCTGGACATCATGCAAAGCTTTGGCGGCTTGCACGGTTTTGAGCAGTGGCACAAGCCCATCCTGACCGACTCGGGTGGCTTTCAGGTCTGGAGCCTGGGGGCCATGCGCAAGATCACCGAGCAGGGCGTGCATTTTCAAAGCCCGGTCAATGGCGACAAGCTGTTTATGTCGCCCGAGGTGAGTATGCAGATTCAGACCGTGCTCAATTCGGACATCGTCATGCAGCTGGACGAATGCACGCCGTATGAAACCAACGGCGTGCTGACCACCGAGGCCCAGGCCCGCCAGAGCATGGAGATGAGCTTGCGCTGGGCCAAGCGCAGCCAGGAGGAATTTCACCGCTTGGGCAACCCCAACGCGCTATTTGGCATCGTGCAAGGCGGCATGTTTCCCCATCTGCGCCAGGAATCGCTCGATGCCTTGGTGGCCATGGACTTTCCGGGCTACGCCGTCGGCGGTGTGAGCGTGGGCGAGCCCAAGGACGAAATGCTGCAAATCATGGCGCACACCCCGCACCGTCTGCCGGCGCACAAACCGCGCTATTTGATGGGCGTGGGCACGCCCGAGGATTTGGTTGAGGGCGTGGCCTGTGGGGTGGACATGTTTGACTGCGTGATGCCCACGCGCAATGCCCGCAATGGCACGGTGTTCACCCGCTTTGGCGATTTGAAGCTGCGCAACGCCCGCCATAAAACCGACCACCAGCCGCTGGACCCCACCTGCACCTGCCATGCCTGCGCTGGGGTGGAGGGGGTGAGCTGGCAAGACGGCGGGCGCGGTGGTTTCAGCCGTGCCTACCTGCACCACCTGGATCGCTGCGGCGAGATGTTGGGGCCGATGCTGACCACCATCCACAACCTGCATTACTACTTGAACTTGATGCAGGAAGTGCGCAACGCGCTGGATGCGGGCACGTTCGCGGCATTCCGTGCCCAGTTCAAGGCCGAGCGGGCGCGGGGCGTGTAGGCTGGGGTTGATAAAGCGGTTTTTCTACCGTTGCAGGCGAACAAGCTGCGCCACAATGATTGCATGGTCAGCCTGTCCTTTTTGAGTTCCAGCACCAAGCGCCCCCTGTGGCAAGGGCAGCTGTTGGTGGTGCTGTGCGTTGTGGTTTTTTCTTTGCTGGGGATTGGCACCCGCACAAGCGGGTATTTGGCCCCCTTTTGGGGTGCCAATGCCGTCATGCTGGGCCTGCTGCTGCGCAACCCCCACTGGGGGCGCGACTGGCGCACCTGGGCGTATGCCTATGCCGCTTATGCACTGACCGATTGGCTGACGGGCACGGCCCCATTCTGGGCCTTTGGCATGGCAGCGGCGAATGAGTTGGGCGTGGCCGTGGGGTGGTGGCTTTTCATGCGCAAGCCGCGCAGGGTGCGGGAGTTGCAGCAATCGCGCTCGGTGCTCGAATTGTTGCAAGCCTGTCTGGTGGCGGCCCTGGCCAGCGCGGCGGTGGGGGGTGCGTTGTCTTGGATGCGGTTCGAGATCCCTTGGTGGCAAGCCTACGTCATGTGGGCAGTGTCAGAATTTGCCGCGTTTATTTTGACGGTGCCGGTGTTTTTGGTCGCTGCGCGCACCAAGGTGTGGTCGTGGCGCAGTTGGTGGCCAGACAAGCCCATGGATTGGCACTACGCCCTGCCGCTGGTGACTTTGATTGCGAGCGAGGCGGTTGCTTTCGTCATGAAGGGGCCGGGAACGCTGGGCTTTTCCGTGCCAGCCATGATTTGGTACGCCATGGCCTATGGGGTGCGGCCTACGGTGCTACTCAATTTTGTGCTGAGTCTGTGGAAAATGCTGTCGATCTCCATCGGCAGCTTCACCTTTAGCTTGGCCGATATCAACGATGTCACCTCGCTGCGCTTGGGGGTGGCGCTGCTCTCGTTGGCTCCTTTGACCGTGGCCTGCACCTATGCCCTGCGCCAACAAAGCCTGGGCCAGTTGCGCCAGTTGGTGGATTACGATGCCTTGACCGGGGCCCTGAGCCGCCGCGCCCTGTTGGAGCGGGGTGGTAAATTGCTGCAGCGCATGCGTGGCGAAGGCCAGCCCATGGTGCTGCTGATGATTGATTTGGATTACTTCAAACAAGTCAATGACCTGTACGGCCATGCCAATGGCGACAAGGTGTTGCAGGCCTTTGTGCGCAGCACACAGGCCGTGTTGCGCCCCGAGGATGTGCTGGGCCGCATGGGCGGGGAAGAGTTTGTCGTGATTTTGCCGCGCACAGCATTGGCGCAGGCCCAGCGAGTGGCCCAGCGCATTGGCGATCAATTGCGCCAGCTGGAGATTGTGCTGGAGGGCAACAATGTGATTGGTGTGACCTGCAGCATTGGGGTGGCGGCCATCACCCAATGGGACGCGCACAACCCGCTGGAGTTGCACCTGAGCTTTGCCGATCACGCCCTTTACCAGGCCAAGGCCGCTGGCCGCGACTGCGTGCGGGTGTACCAAGACCCGGGCCGCTAACCACAGGGCACCCGGGCCGACCATTGCCGCGCCCGGGGGGAGCTGGCCTTGGGCATGTCAAGCCCAGTCGGCTGTATCAAACGGGTTTTTTGGTGCTGCGGGCCTTGGGGGCGGTGGATTTTGCAGCGGGTTTTGTAGTGGTTTTGGCAGCGGATGCAGCCGGTGCTTTGGCTGGTGCTGCTGCCGTCTTGGCGGCGGCTGGGGCCGCTGCTTTTTTGGCTGGCGCTTTTTTGGGCGCCGCAGTGGGGGTGATGGCGGCTGCGGCCTGGGCGGCGGTTTGCGCGGCGGTGGTGGCTTGGCTGACGGCTTGGCGCATCATGTCACTGGCGGTTTGGGCGGCGACTTTGGTGAAGTCGCTGGCCATGCTGGCGGCTTGGGCCATGGCGTTTTTTTGTGCCGGGTCTTGCAGCACCTGCTGGGCGATGTGCTGAAACTGCTGGGTGAGGGCGCCCCACCACTGCTGGGCCTGTTCGGCCATGGGGTGGGGGGCGGCGCCGGTGGGTTCGGCGGGCTTTGCGGGCTCGGGTGGGGGGGTGTCGGCTGCCGCTTGCGTTGCGGCGCTGGCCTGGCGCTGGGCCGCCGCCGCTTTTTGCGTGGTGCCCATGGGCCAGTTGGACAGGTCGCCGCTTTGGGCGGCGCCGACGGCTTGGGCAAATTCTTGCAAATTGACGTTCATGCCCTTGAGGGTCGAGAGCGTCATTTTTTGCACCTGCAGCGCCTGCACGGTGGCGGCCAGGGCTTTGCCGTTTTGGTCAAGCCAGAACTGCACGGCTTTCAATTCTTCGATGCGTTTGTCGATTTCTTCGACGCTCACTGTGGGGGCCACCCAGCTGGAGAACGGCGGCAGTGCAGCGCCTTTGCTCGACTGGCTCAATTGTTGGAAAAAATCGTATCCGGGAATGAATTGGCCAAAACCAAAAGCCTGTGCGTCGCTCATGGCAACCTCCTGTGAGTGCAATCGTGAAAGCTTAATACATGTCAATGCTGCATGCCACCGGCTTTGTGCTGGGCAGGTGCGCCGTGCTGGGGCATGGCATGGCCGTGGCCGCTGGTGGTTTGGCCCAGGGCTTGGACGGGCACTTGCACGGGGTGCTCCAGGGTTTGGCCCTGGGCATTTTTAAATTGCAAGGTGACGGGGATCTGGCTGCCAGCGACCAGCGGGGCTTTGAGCTGCATGAACATCAGGTGGTAGCCGCCGGGTTTGAGCTCCACGGTCTGGCCCACGGGCAGGTCTAGGCTGGGGATGGCGCGCATTTTCATCACGTCGCCTTCCATGGTCATTTCGTGCACTTCAGAGACGGCGGAGGCAGCGGTGCGCACGCCCACCAGCTGCAGCGGCTCGTGGGCGGTCAGGCGCATAAAGGCACCGCTGGCCTGCTGGCCGGCGACGGTGGCGCGGGCCCAGGGAGCATCAACTTGTACGGGGGCCTCGGCCCAGGCGGTCAGGCTGGTGGCAAGCACGGTGGCGGCGGCAAGAAAAGTGCGAAGCGTCATGGTCAGTCAGTCCTTGGAAAAAAAATCTATTCTAGGGAGGATTGCAGTGTAGGTTTTAAGAGCTGGTTGCGCTGTTATTTATTAGTTTTCAAGGCTTTATGTTGTTGATATGAAGCAATGTTTAGCGCTACTAGCTATCAAAAAATTCTAGTAAGCCACTGTGCCGTTGCGTGGGCTGGGCCAGGGCCTGCGCCAATACCTTGGGGTGCTGGGTAAAGACGGTGCACTGCGCTTTGGCGCGGGTGATGCCGGTGTACACCAGCTCGCGCCCCAGGACGCTGCCGCCGTAGGCCGGGAGCACCAAGGCGGCATGGGTAAATTCCGAGCCTTGGCTTTTGTGTACCGTCATGGCAAAGGCGGTTTCGATGTGCGCCAGCCGCGCCACGCCCACGCTGCGCAGCTGGTCGCCATCCAGAAAATACACGCGCAAGAGACCGTCGGGGCTGGGCAGGGTGATGCCAATGTCGCCGTTGAACACGCCCAGGGCGCTGTCGTTGCGCGTCACCATGACGGGGCGGCCGGCGTACCAGGGGCCGTCTTTCACCAAGCGTTTGCGGGCGATGAGTTCGCGTTCGATGGCGGTGTTCAGGCCGGTCACGCCCCAGTCGCCTTCGCGCACGGCGCACAGCAGGCGAAAGCGTTCAAACGCCTGCAAAACTTTTTTCACCCAGAGGGTGTGATCGCCCTGCGGGCCAGCGTGCAGGGCGTGCAGGTAATCGTGGTAGCTGGGCTGGTCGCTGGAGAGGGCGGTGCGCCAGATGGCTTCGGTGCGCCCGCTGCGGTGGTAGGCCAGGCTGCCATCGGGGCAGGTGTCCAGCACCTGCTGCGCGGCCCGGGCATCGCCGCGATTGACGGCCAGGGCCAGCTGCCCAATCGGCCCGCCAAAGCGCCGGCTGTGGCGCAGCATGACGGTGCTTTGCGCCAAGGCGCTGCCGTGCGGATCGCGCAAAGCGGCAGGGATGGTTTGCCCGGCCGCCGCCTGGGCAAAGGCGACGGTGTCGGGGTGGTAGTGCCCGCCTTCGGCCCCTTGGCACAGGTCGCCCAGCACGGCCCCGGCTTCGACCGAGGCCAGTTGGTCTTTGTCCCCCAGGATGATGAGGCGGGCCTGGGGGGGCAGGGCTTGCAAGAGGGTGGCCATCATGGCCAGGTGCACCATGGAGGCTTCATCGACGATGAGCACATCGACCTCCAGCGGGGTGATGGTGCTGGCCTGCCCAGGGCGCAGTTGCAGCAGGCTGTGCAGGGTGCGGGCTGCGCCGGTGCGTTGCACCAGGGCGGCAATGTCCACGTCCTGGCCGATGCTGGTGTGCAGGCCCAGCAGCGCCTGGTCGATGGATTGCTTTAAGCGGGCAGCGGCTTTGCCTGTGGGCGCAGCCAGGGCCACGCGCAGTTGGTCGGGCTGGGCGGCGGTGGCAAACAGCAGGGCTAGCAGGCGGGCGGCGGTATAGGTTTTGCCCGTGCCGGGGCCGCCGGTGATCAGGGTGAGCCGCCCCCGCAGGGCCAGGGCGCAGGCCAGTTTTTGCCAGTCGCAGTCGGTGTTTTCGGTGGCGGGGCTGGGCTGGCTGGGGAACAGGCGATCGAGCCAATGGCGGATGGTGGGCGGATCAATATTGGTGGCGGTGCTGGGGTCGGGCGTGGCCTGGCAGCGCTGCAGGATGTGCTGGGCCACCGCGCGTTCGTAATGCCAATAGCGGCGCAAATACAGTTTGGGCGCGCTGGGGTGGGGGTGCAGCACCATGGGCTGGCCGCTATCGGCATCGCGCCCCACGACCCGCACCAGGGGGCAGTGCTGCAAAGCTTGCAGCCAGGCATCAAGTGCTGCGGGCAATTGCCGCCATTGGGCGGTGATGTCGGGGTGGGTGCTGCTGTCCCAGGCGAGCAGGCGCTGCGGGGCGGCCACCAGGTCGGCCAGCGGTAGGCAGCTGTGGCCCCGGCTTTCCACATGGGCCAGCAGGGCGCTGGCCAGCAGGACGCAATCGGGGGCGCTGGGGTGGTGGGTGTGGACAAATTGCATCCAGGCGATGTCCAGCGGGCGCAGCAGGCCCTGGGTTTGCCAGGCGTGCAATTGGTCGCGCAGGGGCAAGGCGCTGTCTTCGGGGGCGAACAGGTCGAGGGTGTGGGGGTCGTCGTGCTTCATGCGCAGGCCTCGGCGGGGGCGGTGATCAGGGCGTCCAGGGCATCGAGCAAGGCGCTGGGGATGGGCAGGTGCTGCATCCAGGTGCCATCCAGCCCGCGCATAAACAGGTAGAGCGCCCCGCCCAGGTGGTCTTCGGGGCGGTAGGCCGCCCCCAGGCGCTGGCGCAGTAGGCGGTGCAGGGCCAGGGTGTAGAGGGCCGCTTGCACGTCGTAACGGTGCTGCAGCATGGCAGCGGCCAGGGTGGTGGGGGTGTAGGCGCTGCCGTCGGGCCCCAGGGTGTTGGTTTTGTAATCGAGCACCCAGTAGCGCCCGCCGTGGGCAAACACCAGGTCGGCAAAGCCCATGGCCATGCCGTGCAGCTGGCGCTGGGGCAGGGCGGGGCGTGCCTGTCCGGGCAGCAAATAGTGCTGGCACAGGGCATCGACCGCGCTGCTGGAGAGCGGGGCCAGGGGCAGCCAGAACTCCATCTCGGTGAGTTGGGTGGTGAGGGCGGGCAAGGCGCAATCCAGCGGCGGCAGCGGGGTTTGGCCCAGGGTGCTGAGCCAGTGGGCCACGTCTTCGGCTTGGGGCTGGCTGTAGCCGGCCCGCAGGCAGCGGCCCAGCAAAGCCTGGCGCAGTGGGCCAGCCAGCGGGGCAAAGCCCTGGTCGGTCCACCATTGCATTTGGCTGTGCAAAAAGTTGCCCACCAGCGGCCCCTTGGGAAAGCGGTGCCAGACGGCGCTGGCGCTGCTGGGCGCGGCGGTGGACGGGGGGGCGGCGGGTTCGTCCTCGGCGGGCGTTTGGGCCAGCAGGGCTTCGTCAGGCCGGGGGGCCGCGCCCAGGTCGCGCACCAGGGCGGAGAAGCTGGCCACGCCCCAGCTGCGGTCGAACTGGCCGTCGTAGGGGGGGGCCGGGCGCAAGGCAGCTGGCTGGTGTTTGTTATTAAAAAGCGTAGCTGTAGGCGCTTTATCTATAAGCGTTAGTGTGCTATTTGGGCAAGATTTTGCCAGGGCTTCTAGGGCGCTTTGCCACTGCGCGGCGCTTTGGGGCGCATCCCCGGCGAGCAAATAGCCGGTGGCGCTGCGCTCGTTTTGGCAGGATTTTTTCCGTTTTTTGATCGGCCCCAGGCCCAGCCAGAGCAGGTGGCGCGGGCGGGTGGCGGCCACGTAGAACAGGCGCAGGTCTTCGCGCAGGCGCTCTTCTTCGGCTTGGGCCAGGTCGTGGTCGCTGACTTGCAGCACCAGGTGGCCATCGGGGCGGCGCACAAAGGGGGTGCGGGCCCTTTCTTTCTCCGTAAAGTCGCTGGCAAAGGGCAGCATCACCAGCGGGTATTCCAGGCCCTTGCTTTTGTGGATGGTGATGACTTGCACCAAGTCGGCATCGCTTTCCAGGCGCACGGTTTGCGCTTGGGCATCGCCGTTGGGGTTGGCGATGGATTCTTGCAGCCAGCGGATGAGCGCTTGCTCGCCCTCCACGGTGGCGCTGGCTTGTTGCAGCAGCTCGCCCAGGTGCAGCACATTGGTCAGCCGCCGCTCGCCGTCCGGCTCGGCCAGCCAGCGGGCGGGCAAGCCCAGCTGGTGCAGGCTGGCGCGCAGCATGGCCAGCACGCCTTGGCGCTGCCAGAGCTGGTGCAGGCGGTGCAGCTGGGCGGTGCGCTGGTCCAGCAGGGCATCGTCGTGCGCCAGTTGCTGCAAATCGGCAAACGGCAGATCCAGCAGGCGGGTGGCAAAGGCGGCCCGCAGGGTGCGGGTGTTCAGCGGCTCGGCCACGGCCCGCAGCCAAAACAGCAGGTCGTGCGCCTCGGGGCTGGCAAAGACGGATTCGCGGTCGGACAAATACACCGAGGCAATGCGGCGCTGGCGCAGCGCCTGGCGCACGGCGCTGGCCTCTTTGCCCTGGCGCACCAAAATCGCTACATCGCCCGGGCGCAGGCGCACAAAGCGGCCATCGGGCTGGGCAAAGCCCATGCCGGGGTCGTTCAGCCACTGGGCCAATTGCTCGGCGCAGGCGGCAGCAAACAGGGTGCGCAAGTCCTGGCCGCTGACGGGCTCGGGCGCGGCGTGCCAGGCCATGTGCAGGGCGGGCACGGGGGTGCCGTTGGCGTGCAGCACTTCGGGGCGGCCTTGGGCTGCGACCTGGAGAAACGGCAGGGGGTTGTGCGCGCTGTGGGTGCGAAAGCGAAACGCACCGCTGCCCGGCCGGTTTTCGGCCTGGGCAAACCAGTGGTTCACGGCAGCCACCAGGGCATGGCTGGAGCGGTAGTTTTTATCGAGCACATAGTGCCGCCCGGCGGTGGCCTGCCGCGCTTGCAGGTAGCTGTAAATATCGGCCCCGCGAAAGCCGTAGATGGATTGCTTGGGGTCACCAATCAATAGCAGGGCGCGGTCGCTGGTATTGGTTTCTGGGCTGTAAACACTGGAAAACAGCCGGTATTGCAGCGGGGAGGTGTCCTGAAATTCATCCAGCAGCGCCACCGGGTACTGCTGCAGCAGGCGCTGGCGCAGCACCGCACCTTGCGGGCCGGTGAGGGCCGCATCCAGGCGCTGGAGCATGTCGGTAAAGCCAAAGGTGGCTGTTTGGCTTTTGATCCACTGCAGGCGCTGTTGCACGCGGGCGGCCGCGTGCTGGCGCAGGTGCAGGCGGGGCGAGGGCAGGGCGGCCAGCTCGGCCAGCAGGCGTTCCAGCGCAGCCGCTTGCGGTGGGTAGTTCACCGGCACAGCGCCGCTGCGGGCATCGTCCAGGCCAGCGGGGGTCAGGCGCCACGCGCCCGTGGCCATGGCGCTGGCCAGATCAGGGTGGGGCGCGGCGGCCCAGTCTTTGAGCGCTTGCAGCCACTGCAAACAATTTTTACGCTGCAAGCGGCGGCCATCCCATGCGCCTTTGTTGTGGGCCCACTGCCCCTCCAGCCAGATTTCGTAGTCCTCGGCCGCTTGCGCCCAGCCTTGGGCCAGGGCGTGCAGGCGGGCGTGGGCGTGCGCCTCCCAGTGGGGCAGCAGATCGGCCAGGTCGCCCGCCCCCAGGGCGGGGTCGAGGCTTTCGTGGGCCAGGGGGCGAATATCGTTGGCAAAGGCGGCAAAATTTTTCCACTGCGCTTGCAGGCGCTCCAGGTTCGGCGCGTCCAGCGGGTAGCACTGCTGGCGCCAGTAGTCTTGCAGGGCTTCGGTCAGGCGCTGGGCCTCGTCGGCCTCCAGGGTTTCGTCCAGCAGGCTGCCGCTGTCCAGCGCATGCTCGCGCAGCACGCGCTGGCACCAGGCATCAATGGTGAAGATGGCGGCATCGTCCATGCCCTGGGCGGCCAGCTCCAGCCGCCAGGCGGCTTGCTCGCGCTGGGTGGCTTCGGGGTAGGTGGCCAATAAATCGTGCAAAAAATCATCGCCCGCGCTGTGGCCGCGAAAGCAGGCGGCCGCCTCCACCAGCCGGGCGCGAATGCGCTCGCTCAACTCGCGCGTGGCCGCGCGGGTGAAGGTCATCACCAAAATCTGCGCCGGTTGCAGGGGGCAGGGCTGGCCCTGCGGGGCAAAGGCGTTGGCCCCGCCGTGGCCCAGCACCAGGCGCACGACCAAGGCGGCAATCGTCCAGGTTTTGCCGGTGCCGGCGCTGGCCTCTATCAAGCGGCTGCCGTGCAGGGGGAAGGTGAGGGGGGCCAGTGGGTGCAGGGTTTCAGGCATGGAGCGCCTCCGTAGGTTGCAGGTCAGCGCTTAAGTCTTCCCAGGCCACGATGCGCACCGATTGCGCCACCCAGGCGACCAGCGGGGCGTAGAGCGCCTCGACGTAGTGGGCAAAGCGCCCGTCGGCGCTCAGGGCGTCAAAGTCGGGGAAGAAGCGGGCCCAGGCCAGATCGGTGGCTTCGCCATCGCTGTGGTGGCTGCCGTCGTAGGTTTCCCACGGTTTGCCGTTGCTCGCTTGGGCCAAGGCGGTTTTGCAGGGCAGGGGCAGCGGCTGGGCTTGCCCCGCTTGCCACGTGGCCAGCCAGGCGTGCAGGGCCGAGGTGGCTGCGGCCGGGTCGGTGGCGGCGATGTGCAGGCAGGCATCGTGCCCGATCAGCCATTGCTCCAGCGCGATGCCGCACGCGGCGGCGGCCAGGCTGTGCAAATAGGGCGTGAGCAGTTTGTCGGCACGCGGCTGGGCTTTGTTGCCCTCGCCGAGCAGCACGTTGCTGGCCGAGAGGCTGATGCGCACCGGGGGGGCCGCTGCATGGCGTTGGCGCAGGCCATCGAGCCAGTCGTCCAGCACGATGCCCTGGTGCGCAAGGTGCAGCGCCTGGTGGGGGGCTTCGACGGGGTAGTGCTGCTGCAATTGCGCCCAGGCCTGCAAGCTGCTGCTGGTGCTGGCGTGCAGGGCGGCTTTTTCCTGTTCGCCCAGCCCGGCCAAGGGCAGGCTGCCAGCGTTTTGCAGGTGTTGCAGCTGGCGTGTCAGCAAGGTGTGGAGTGCCTGCGGTGTTGGGGGGGCGCTGGCCCAGGCATGGGTGGCGGCGGCCATGGTGGTTTGCAGTTGCTCGACCAGGCCATAGGCGGCCAGCCCGCCCAGGGCAAAGCATTCTTCATCCAGCGGCAGGTCTTCGGCCAGCTCAAAGCTGACCTGCCACTGTTGGCGCAAAAAGCTGCGGGCCGGGTGGCGCATAAAGCGGGCCAGGGTGGGCAAATTCAGCGCGGGGAGCGTGCTGGTGGGGGCGGGTGCTGTGGCCGTTGCCGGGGCTGCCGTAGGTGCTGGCGAGGGTGAGGGTGAGGGTGAGGGTGAGGGTGAGGGTGAGGGTGAGGGTGAGGGTGTATTGGCCCCTTGGTGGGCGGCTTGCCATTCGCGGGCGTAGGTGGTCAGCGGGCTGCCGACTTCAAAGTAGCGGCGGCTAAAAGGTTGCAGCGGGTGGTGAAAGCTGCGCTGGGCCAGCACGTCGCCGCCAGGGCGGCCGGGCTGGGCGGGGTCTTCGCCCTGCCACCCGGCGGCCAGGTAGTCGCGCAGCTGTGCCACCAGCACCGAGGGGGGCTGGGGGCTGTTGTCGCGCACGCTGTGCCCGGCCCAGCTGAGGTAGAGCTGGCGGCGGGCCGAGAGCAGGGCATCGAGCATGAGCTGGCGGTCGTAATCGTTGCGGGCGCGGTCGCCGGGGCGGGTTTGGCCGGGGTGTTGCATCAGGTCAAAGCCGTTTTTGCTGGTGCGGCGCGGGTAGTCGCCATCGTTCATGCCCAGCAGGCAGACCACCTCGAACGGAATGGCCCGCATGGGCTGCAGGGTGCAAAAGGTGACACCGCCGGCGTGAAAGCGCTCTTCCAGCGCGGGCGCTTGCAGGGCGGCCAGCCAGGCGGCCTGCACCACTTCCAGCGGCACGGCTTGTTCAAAGCGGGCGTGCTCGCAGGCTTGCAGCCAGGTTTGCAGGCTGTGCTCCAGCCCTTGCAGCACGGCGGCATCGACGCTGTCTTGGGCGCTAAAGCCATCGGCCAGGAGTTGGCGCAGGCGTTGGGCCCACACCTGGGGCGGCGCAGGGGTTTGGGCCGCTTGCCACCAGGTTTGCAGGCAGGCCAGCAGGGCGGCCAAGATGCCGGCCAGGTGGGCGCTGAGGCCTTCTACCTCGGGCAGCGGGGCCATGCCTTGCCAGTCGGCGCAGGTGGGCAGGCCGTCGTGCTCGATGGGGGCGGCCCCGCTGGCATAGCCCAGTAGCATGCGCTGCAGGCCAAACCAGGCGCTGTTGGTGTCGCCACAGGCGGCCAGATCGAGCTGGCGGCGGTGCTCGGCGTTCAGCCCCCAGCGGATGCCCGCTTGCGCCATCCAGTGGCGCAGTTGCGGGGCATCGGCAGGCTCCAGCCCCAGGCGGGCGGCCACGGCGGGCACGTCCAGCAGGCTGGCCAAATCGCTGAAATGGCAGCGCTGCTGCGGCAGGCGCAGCAGCCATTGCAAGGCCACGACCAGGGGGCTGTGGGCCTGGGCGGCCAGGTCGGCAATGGCAAAGGGGATGCGGCGCGGGTCGTTGTGTGCGTGCAGGCCAAACACGGCGCGAATGGCCGGGGCGGCCGCGGCAATGTCCGGCAGCATGACGATGATGTTGCGCGGCTGCAGCGGGGCCTGCCCGGCAGGGGGCGGCGCGGCCAACAGGGTGAGCAGGTGGTCGTGCAGCACCTCTAGTTCGCGCACCAGACTGTGGGCGCTGTGCAGGACGATGGATTGGTCGGCCGCCGCGATGCAGTGCTGCGGCTGGGTGGCCTTGGGGTGTTCGGCCAGCGGCAGTAGGTCGCGAATGCTGCGCTGCACTTGTTCTAGCAGGCTGCCTTGGTCATTAGGTGCTTCATCATAGATATCAATCCGGGAAATGGCTTGTGCTAAGTGGGTGCTGCTCTCTAAATCATCGAGCAAGCGCACGTAGTCCCGGCTTTGCCGCCCCCAGGCCATGAGCAAGGGGTGGGCGTGGGCGTGCATGGCCTCCAGCGAGACGGTGGCCAAATCCTGCCCCCGGTTGGGATGGCGGCGGCGTTGCTGGCGCAGCAGTTCGCGCCCGTCAATGGCATCGGCCCAGTGGTAGCGGCAGGGGTTGGGCACGGCCAGAATCACTTGGCTGTGGCGGGCGATGGCCTGGAGAAATTCCAGCATCTCCAGCGGCACCTGGGTCAGCCCCAGCAGCAGCACGCGCCGGGCAATGGGCAGGCTGCCAATGTCGGCGGTGCGCAAGGCATCGAGCACCTGCTGGCGCAGGGCCGGGCGGGTGACGCTGCGCTCTTGCGCCGTCAGGTCGGCCAGCACGGCCCGCCACAGGGGGGGCTGCCATTCCTGGCCTTCGGGCAGGGGGGTGTCGGGTTGGCCGGGCAAGCCGGGCAGGTGGTCGCGCCCGGCCTCCCAGGCCAGCAGCCAGTCGCTGCGATAGACCTGGTACTGGTCAAACAGGTCGGCCAGGCGGCTGGCCAATTGCAGCAGGCGCTGGGGCTGGTCGTCGCGCAAAAAGCGGGCGATGGGGGCAAAGGCTGGTAATGCGAGGCAGGTGGGCAGCAGGCGCATCAGCCGCCAGGCCATGGGCTGCTCATCCAGCGGCGAGAGGCTGGGCACACGCTGCGGCCCCAAAATCTGCCGCCAGCTGCGCCACAAAAACCGCGCGGGCAGCTCCACCCGCGTGGCCGCGCAAATGCCTTGGTGCTGGGCTTGCAGCATCTTGAACCATTCGGCCGTGCCGTTGCTTTGCACTAAAACGACTTCTTGCTCCAGCGGGCCCAGGGGGTGGGCGCTGCTCCAGTCGATCAGGGCCTGGGCCAGGGTTTCGGCGCAGTTGCCGTGCAGGGCGAGAAAGCCGGGGGGCAGGGGCGGGCTGGTCATGGGGGGGTGGGCCTCATGCATCGTGCGCACCCTCTAGGCGCTTGTCCCAGTCTTCGACCTGCAGGCGCTGCAGCCGCCCCTGCACCAGGCGCTGCCAGGACGGGGGGGGGTTCAATTGCGCCAGGGCGTGCAGGCTGGCGCTGTCCAAGCACTGGTGGTAGAGCACTTGCAGCACGCGGGTGAGCGGCCAATCGGGGTGGGGGCGTTCGCGCAAATACAGCGCATCGCCCGCCTGCACCTGCCCGCCTTCGAGTACGCGCCAGTACCAGCCGGTGCGCCCGGTGGTTTGCACCTGCCGGGCCATGTGGGCGTGGCCAAAGCGGGTGTTGAGCTTCCAGCAGGGCTGGCGGGTTTGGGCCAGCTCCAGCAGGCAGCTGCCCACACGCACGCGGTCGCCCCAGCACAGGCTGGCTTCGGTCATGCCGGTGGTGGAAAAGTTTTCGCCAAAGGCCCCCGGCTGGCGCAGCACGGGCAGGTCGCCCAGTTCGGCTTGCCAGGTGGCGTAATGCTCCCAAGCGTAGTGGTGGATGGCCTTGTCCGGCCCGCCGTGTACGCTGCGGTCGCCCTGCTCATCGCCCTCCAGCCCCTGGGCGGTGAGGGTGACGGGGCCGGTGACGGGGTGCTTGTCGATGCCGCTCATGCCACCGGGGCGGCCATCGAATCGGGCATAGGGGCGGGCGCGGCCCCGCAAAACGGTGTGCAGGGTGCCAAGAAGCGTGGAAGTCATAGCGCAGCAGTGGGCAAAGTCAAACTGCGCAAACCATACACCGCCCAGGGCGGTGTTGTGGCCTTAAGACTTTAGGTTTTGCAGCTGCGCGGCGCGGGCCAGTTGGCGCTCAACGGCTTTGGGGTGCATGCCGTACATCTGGGCAAAGGCGGCCGGGGTGGCTGCACCGCTGGCCGCAAAGGAGCGCTGCACGGCTTCGGCACGGGCATCTTGCTCGGCGGCATAGTCCAGCGCGGCGGTGATGGTCTCCAGCGCCTTGGGCTCTTTGGTGTTGGCCCGCTCCAAAAAGGCTTCGCGCGTCAGGCCGCTGTCCATAAAGAGCTGGGCAATGCGCCGTTGCAGGCGCTGTTGCTGCTCTTCGACCGTCTCGCCGGGGCGGGGTTTGCGGCGTTTGAACACTTCCAGCACGGCGTGCAGGACATGCTCGGGGGCCATGGGTTCGACCGCATTGCCTTGCAAATCATGGCGCTGCGCCCCGCTGGCCACGGCCTGCAGGTAGCGGGTGGAACGGGTGTGGATGGCCATGGCCACTTTCAGCCCGGCTTTGTCCAGCGCCTCGCCATGGGCGGCCAGCAGGTCTTGAAAAATGCCGCGTTTGAGCGGCTGCACGGTGGCCCCAAACAGGGCTGGGTACAGCTGCGCCAATTGCAGCAAAACGGGGTGCGGGCCCCGCTTTACGGCGGCCGTGTTGGCGGGGGGCAAGGTCGAGGCCTCGGGCGAGGCAGCAGCAGCGGTGGTATCAGTCATGGGCGGGCAGCCAAGGCTGCAAAGAAAAAACCAAAGCCCGCGATGATGCCAGCATTAGGCTGTTTGCGCGGGTGAGCGCGATTTTTTCACGCTGAATCGGTCAAAAGCCCCTTGAAATAAACACACTGGCCGACATCTTGGAGGTCCTGCAGGGCCAACCCCGGCCGCAAGCCCCGTCGCACTCTGCCATCGCCTTTCACATTGCCTTTTTAAAAGAGTTGTCATGCAACGCCGTTCTTTCCTTGCTGTGCTGCCGTTGGGGGCCTTGCTTGCCGCCTGCAGCCCGGCGGTACCCACACAGTGGCTCATTGGCACTGAAACCATCGAGGCGGCCCTGCAGCGGCGTTTTCCGCATGACTTGCCCTTGGCGGGGTTGTTGCAATTGAGTCTGGCCCAGCCGGTGCTGACCCTGCACCCCCCAACCCAGCAAATCGAGGCCCTGCTGCAAGCGGCGCTGTCCGGCCCCGCGCTGGGCAAGGTGTACACCGGAGCGGTCAGCCTGCGCTGCACCCTGGTATTTGATGCGGCCACCGCCAGCGTACAGGCCCAGCAGGTGCAAGTGCAGCAAATGCGCTTGGATGGAGCCCCCGAAGCGTTGGCGCAAATGTTTAGCGCCTACGGCCCGTATGTGGTCGAGCACGTGCTGCAAGACTGGCCGCTGTACACCTTGAGCGCTGAGCAGCAACAGCAACTGAGCCGCTTGCATCTGGCGGTGGGCGACATCACGGTGCACGCCGACGGCCTGCGCATCGCTTTGCATTCAGTAAGCTCCTAGGGATGCTCTGCACAAATCGCCGCGCCGCCTGCATCTGCGGCCTCGGGCGGTCTGCGGCGTTGCAAATCCTCGCGATAGCTACGGCTATCGCTGCGGTTTGCGCCTTGCAGCCCATCCCGATCCGCAGCGCAGGCTTTCCGCTCGATGTGTGCAGAGCATCCCTAGCGCACCCCACGGCGCTTTTCTGGCAACAGTGTGTTGTGCATTGCGGCCCTAGTAAAACCGCGCTGAAGCTGCAACTATTCACCACGCGCGGCCCTCAGTGTTTTGGGGCTGGCGCTGGTTTGAAAGGTTTGCTGATGTCGTCCCCCGCCTCCCCTATCCTGCGCCGCCTGCCCCTGGGCAGCCAATGGCCGTGCATGAACCCCTTTTTATTCTGTGCCCACCATCTGGATGCCTACCCAAAGGGCAATGGCGCGTATGGCCCCGATGCGGCCCTGCTCACCGGGCGCAATCTGGGCCATGACTTCAGCGGCCAAGACGGCTGGAACATGTACCACGGCCACACCGTGCCGGGCTTCCCCGTGCACCCGCACCGGGGGTTTGAAACCATCACCCTGGTGCGCCAGGGCATGCTCGACCACGCCGACTCGCTCGGGGCCATGGCCCGCTTTGGCGAAGGCGACGTGCAGTGGATGACGGCGGGCAGCGGCGTGCAGCACACAGAGATGTTTCCCCTGCTGCACACCGATCGGCCCAACCCGCTGCAGCTCTTCCAAATCTGGCTGAACCTGCCCGCCAGCCACAAGATGGACCCCGCCCACTTCACCATGTACTGGAACGAGACCATCCCCCGCCTGCACCACCACGACGCAGCCGGCCACACCACCACCGTCACCGTGGTCGCGGGCCCCTTGCCGGGGGCTGAAGCACCCTTGCCACCACCACCGGCCTCGTGGGCCGCCCAAGCCGGCAGCGATGTGGCCGTGTGGATCATCGAACTGGCCCCTGGGGCGCAGTGGCAACTGCCTGCTGCTACCAATAAAGAAGCTGTTCGCGTACTTTATTGGTATGAAGGTGATGGTTTAAGTGTTGAAAACAAAACAGAGCAAGCGCAAACAGCTCTGCAATTAGACAGCCAGCACGCCGTGCAACTGCACAACACCGGCCAACAAACCGCCGCCTTGCTGCTGCTGCAAGGCGTGCCGATTGACGAGCCCGTGGCCCGCTACGGCCCCTTTGTGATGAACACCGAGGCCGAAATCCACCAAGCCATCAGCGACTACCGCCGCACCCAGTTCGGTGGCTGGCCCTGGCCAGAAAGCGCCCCCGTACACGGCCCCACACCCCGGCGCTTTGCCCGTCGCCCCGGAAAAACCGAGGATGAGCGCCCCCCAGCAGCGGCCTAACCCCTGGCGTTGGCCCAGTGGCCCAGCGCTGGCATCAGCGACAATGGCCGCCTTGTTTTGTTTTCACCCACCATCCCATGCCAATTACCCAAGACACCGCCGTCACCCTGCGCTACACCGTGCATGAATTGCTGCCCAATGGCAGCGCCTTGAAACTGCTGGACAAAGGCCATATGGCCTACCTGCACGGCGGGTATGAAAATATTTTTCCGAAAGTGGAAGCGGCCCTGGCCGAAAAAACCGTGGGCGACAGCGTGACCGTGGACCTGGCCGTTGAAGATGCCTTTGGTGCCATTGACAACAGCCTCAAGCGCACCATCCCCAAAGGCGACTTTCCCCCCGGCGTGAAAGTCGGCGGCCAGCTGCGCGGCAGTAACGACCAAGGCGAGCCACAGGTGTACAACGTCGTGAAAATCAAAGGCCCCGTGGTGCTGCTGGATGGCAACCACCCCTTGGCGGGCAAAGCCCTGCGCTTTACCGCCAGCGTGACCGAGGTGCGTGCGGCCACCGCCGAAGAAATCGCCCACCGCCACGTGCATGGCGGCCACGGGCACCACCACTGATCAACCCGGAATTTTTTCCAGGCAATACCCCAGGCCCCGCACCGTGGCAATACGGATGGGGCCTTTTTCAATCTTTTTGCGCAGGCGGTGGATATAGACCTCGATGGCGTTGTTGCTCACCTCTTCGCCCCACTCGCACAGGCGCTCGACCAATTGCTCTTTGCTGACCAAGCGGCCCGCGCGCTGCAGCAGCACCTCCAGCAGGCCCAGCTCGCGGGCGGACAGCTCGACCATCTTGCCGTCAATGGTGGCCACGCGGCCTGCTTGGTCGTAGGTCAGCGGGCCATGCTTGATGGTGCTGGTGGAGTTGCCCATGCCCCGGCGGGCCAGGGCGCGCACCCGCGCCTCCAGCTCTTGCAGGCTAAAGGGCTTGGCCATGTAGTCATCGGCCCCCAGGTCGAGGCCTTTGACGCGCTCTTCCACGGCATCGGCGGCCGTCAAAATCAGCACCGGCAGGCTGTCGCCACGGCTGCGCAGGCGGCGCAACACCTCCAGCCCATGGATGCGCGGCAAGCCCAAATCCAAAATCAGCAGGTCAAAATGGTTGTGCGTGACCAAGGCGGTATCGGCCTCGGCGCCGTTGGCCACGTGATCCACCACAGCGCCAGAGGTTCGCAAGCTGCGCAGCAAGCCATCCGCCAGGACTTGGTCATCTTCGGCAATCAAAATGCGCATACTTATCGTCTCCTTACAAATTGCGGGCGCAAGTGTAGGGGGATCGGTGTCACCGTGTTGGCCTGGCCTGCAGAGAAAAATAGCTTTCAGGCCAGATTTTTCAATGTGCTGCGCCATTCCGTAAAAAACCTAGTACAAACCCTTGCTGGTTTTTGTGCGTTTGGCATGACGGGCTTCGTTAGATAGCGTTGATTTTTTTGGCCGCCAAAGGCGTGGCCCTACAATGAAGGGTTTGTAGCAAAGCCTTGGGCTGGCCCGCTGAGGGCACTGTCTTGCCCGTTACCCCCCCCCTCTTTTTTTGTGGAGTCTTTTGTGTTTATTTCTTCTGCTTTTGCCCAAACTGCCCCCGCTGCCGGTGGCGACATCATGAGCCAGCTGGGCCAGTTCTTGCCGCTGGCGCTGATGTTTGTGGCCCTGTACTTCATCATGATTCGGCCACAAATGAAACGCCAAAAAGAGCACCGTGCCATGGTGGAGGCGCTGGCCAAAGGGGATGAAGTGGTCACCGCCGGTGGCTTGCTGGGCCGTGTGGCCGATCTGGACGAGCAGCACCTGTTTATCGAAATTGCCAGCGGCGTGAAAGTGCAAGTGCAGCGCCAAGCCGTGACGCAAGTCTTGCCCAAAGGCTCTTTGAAATAATCCCGGCTGCAGGGGCGCTGTCCTGCAGCGCACTGCAGGCCTTGACCCTCGCGCCGTTATGAATCGTTATCCATTCTGGAAGTACGCTATCTTAGGGATAGCGTTGCTGATTGGGGTGATCTTCACCCTGCCCAATTTTTTTGGCGAGGCCCCTGCCGTGCAGGTGTCGTCGGCCAAAGCCACCCTCAAAGTTGATCTGACCACCTTGAAACAGGTGGAAGCAGCCTTGCAAGCGGCCGGCGTAACGCCCGACACCCTGGGGTTGGAAGGCAACTCGGTTCGCGCCCGGTTCGCCACGCCCGACGAGCAGCTCAAGGCCAAAGATGCCATCGAAAAAGCGCTCATCACCGACCCCACCGACCCGATGTTTATCGTGGCGCTGAACCTGGTGCCGCGCACCCCCGCCTGGCTCTCGGCCCTGGGGGCCCAACCCATGTACCTGGGGCTGGACCTGCGCGGCGGCGTGCACTTCATGCTGCAGGTGGACATGGACGCTGCGCTGACCAAAAAGACAGAGTCTCTGGCGGGTGACTTGCGCACCATGTTGCGGGACAAGGGCATCCGCCATGGCGGCATCACCCGGGATGGGCAAACCGTAGAAATCCGTTTACGCAACGAGGCCGACATCACCGCCACCCGCAACCTGATCACCGACCAACTGCCCGACCTGCAAGCCCAGGTGCTGGGCAGTGGCAGCGAGCAGCGCATCCGCGCCAGCATCAAGCCCGAAGCCCTGCGCAAAGTGCAGGAGCAGGCGCTCAAGCAAAACATCACTACCCTGCACAACCGCATCAACGAGCTGGGCGTGGCCGAGCCGGTGATCCAGCAACAAGGCCTGGACCGCATCGTGGTGCAATTGCCCGGCGTGCAGGACACCGCCAAGGCCAAGGACATCTTGGGCCGCACCGCCACGCTGGAGCTGCGCATGGTGGATGAATCCTCCGAAGGCCGCGCCGCTGAACTGGGCACCGCGCCGGTGCCCTTTGGTGCCGAGCGCTACCTGGACCGCAACGGCCAGGCCGTGATCGTGTACAAGCAGGTCATCCTGACCGGTGAGAACCTGACCGATGCCCAGCCCGGTTTTGACAGCCAAACGCAAGAGCCCACCGTGAACCTGGTGCTCGATGCCAAAGGCGCGCGCGTTTTCAAAGACATCACGCGCGAGAGCATTGGCAAGCGCATGGCCATCATCTTGTTTGAAAAAGGCAAGGGCGAAGTGGTCACCGCCCCGGTCATCCGCAGCGAAATCGGCGGCGGCCGGGTGCAAATCTCGGGCCGCATGACGGCGCAAGAAGCCAGCGACACCGCGCTGCTGCTGCGGGCAGGTTCGCTGGCCGCACCCATGGACATCATTGAGGAATACACCATCGGCCCCAGCCTGGGTGCCGATAACATCCAGCGGGGCATTGACTCTGTGGTCTGGGGCATGGTGGCCATTGCCGTCTTCATGTGCGCGTACTACGCGCTGTTTGGCGTGTTCTCCACCATCGCTTTGGGCGTAAACGTGTTGCTCTTGATGGCGGTGCTGTCCATGCTGCAAGCCACCTTAACCCTGCCTGGCATTGCCGCCATGGCGCTGGCCATTGGCGTGGCCATTGACTCCAACGTGCTCATCAATGAGCGCATTCGCGAAGAGCTGCGCGCCGGCCTTTCGCCCCAGCAAGCCATCCACGCCGGTTACGACCGCGCTTGGGCGACCATCCTTGACTCCAACTTGACGACGCTGATCGTCGGTCTGGCCCTGCTGGCCTTTGGCTCGGGCGTGGTGCGTGGCTTTGCCGTGGTGCACTGCATCGGCATTGTCACCAGCATGTTCTCGGCGGTGTTCTTCTCGCGCGGCCTGGTGAACCTGTGGTACGGCGGCAAGAAAAAGCTCAAGAGCCTGTCCATCGGCCAAGTCTGGAAGCCAGAGCCGGAGGCGGATACCGCTCCCACCGGCGCATCGCTGGCCTCGATTGCCACCTCGCCGCTGCAGTCCCCGGCAAAGACCGACCAACCCTAAAGGAGGATGACATGGAGTTTTTCCGCATCCGCAAAGACATTCCCTTCATGAAATACGCGTTGATTTTCAACGTGATTTCAATTCTGACCTTCGTCCTGGCCGTGTTCTTTCTGGTCACGCGTGGACTGCACCTGTCGGTGGAGTTCACCGGCGGCACCGTCATGGAGGTGTCCTACACCCAGGCGGCCGACCTGCCCAAGGTGCGCGACACCGTGGGCAGCCTGGGCTACCGCGACGTGGTGGTGCAAAACTTTGGCACCGCGCGCGATGTGATGATTCGCCTGCCGGTGCAAAAAGGGGTCACCTCCGCCCAGCAAAGTGAGCAAGTCCTCACCGCACTGCGCGCCCAGGATGCCGGGGTGGAGCTGCGCCGCACCGAATTCGTCGGCCCGCAGGTGGGCGAGGAGCTCATGACCAACGGCCTGCTGGCGCTGGGCGTGGTGATGCTGGGCATCATCATCTACCTGGCGTTTCGCTTTGAATGGAAGTTTGGCGTGTCCGCTGCGTTCGCCAACTTTCACGACGTGGTCATCATCCTGGGCTTTTTTGCCTTCTTCCAGTGGGAGTTTTCGCTGTCCGTGCTGGCCGGTGTGCTGGCCGTGCTGGGCTACTCGGTGAACGAATCGGTGGTGGTGTTCGACCGCATCCGCGAAAAATTCCGCAAGACACGCAACATCAGCACCCCGGACGTGATCGACCACGCCATCACCTCCACCATGAGCCGCACCATCATCACCCACGCCTCGACCGAGGCGGTGGTGCTGGCCATGCTCTTCTTCGGTGGCCCCAGCCTGCACTACTTTGCGCTGGCGCTGACGATTGGCATCGTGTTTGGGATCTACTCGTCCATCTTCGTCGGCTCGGCCCTGGTCATGTGGCTGGGTGTCAAGCGCGAGGATTTGGTCAAAACCAAGAAAGAAAGCCACGATCCCAACGACCCCAACGCAGGGGCCGTGGTTTAACAACGCGCCAAGAACGCCTTCTTCCATCAAAAACCCCTGCACCTTAAGCGGTGCAGGGGTTTTTTATTGATAGCTGTAAGCGCTTTATTTATCGCAAATTTTGATTAAAACAGTAGTTAATCAATTCAAATAAAGCGCAAGCAGCTATTAATTTAATAATGCTTGCAGCTGCTGGGCCAGTACCACCGCCACGTCTGCCCAATCTGTTGCCACGCCACAGCGGCGCATATCGACCGTGGCCAAATCCAAATAACCGCAGGGATGGATGCGCTGGAAAGGCTCCAAATCCATCGCCACGTTCAGTGCCAAACCGTGGTAGCTGCAGTGGCGGCTGACCTTGATGCCCAGTGCTGCGATCTTGCCCAGGCCGGTGAAGTCGGGCTGCGGCGCGGCGCTGCCCGGTAAGCGCCGCTGGGGACGTTGGGGCAACGCGGCATGGCTGGCCGGATCGTCCAGGCGCACATAAATGCCGGGGGCACCGGCCACGCGGTGGCCCGTAATGCCAAAGTGCGCCAGGGTGCGGATCGTGGCCTCTTCGAGGCGGTGGACGTACTCTTTCACAAAGTACCCCCGGCGTTGAAAATCAAGCAAAGGGTAGGCCACCACCTGTCCAGGGCCGTGGTACGTCACCTGCCCGCCCCGGTTGGTGGCCACCACGGGGATGCTGCCTGCAGTCAGTACATGCTCGGCCTTGCCTGCCAGCCCTTGGGTAAAGGTGGGTGGGTGCTCGCACAGCCACAGCGCATCGGGCGTGTGCGGCCCACGCGCTGCGGTCATGCTTTGCATGGCAGCGACGGCGCAGGTGTAATCCACCCGGCCAAGAAAGCGAATGTCCAGGGCGACAGGAGCGCTGGCTTGCATCAGAGCACCACTTTGACGCTGGGGTGGCCTGTGAGGGCGAGGTACAAGTTGTCCAATTGCTCGCGGCTGGTGGCCGTGACGGTAATGGTTACGCCCAAGTATTTCCCACCACTGCTGGGGCGCAATTCGACGGTTTTTTCATCGTAAAAAGGGTCAAACTGTTTTGCAATTTGGTGAACAGTGTGGACCAAATCCTCGGTATGCAACCCCATGACTTTGATGGGGAAAAGGCAGGGGTACTCGATCAACGAGTCCTTGCGCGGATGGGCGGCAGTCTCTGTAGCAGGCATAAGAAATTCTTTGAATCAAAACAGGGGGCCTGGCCGGTGCAGTGCTTGGCAGCATGGCTGGCCTGGCGTTGAACAGCCCCCAACGGGGTGAGTATTGGGTAGAAACACGTACCAGCGGCCAATAATGGCCCCAACCTTCCGGGGTTTCTACGTATAATCAGAGGATTTTGTAAAAAGTTCCAACTGTACTGAGGACAGTTCAACACCATGGATCAATGGACTCAGGATTCGGAATTTGAGGCTCAAGAGTCACAATTCAAGCCCTTAAATGCGCAAGAGGCGCAAGCGTGGCGTCAGCGTAACCCCCAATTATCGGTGGGTCGTTTGATTGCTAGCCAGTGCGTGGTAACGTTGCTGGTTGCTTTGGTTGCTTGGCTGATTGCAGGTGCAGCGGCAGGGCGCTCGGCAGGCTACGGCGGGTTGGCAATTTTGCTCCCGACAGTGGTTTTTGCTCGGGCCCTCGGGCGCCAAGCCACTCATGCCGGTGCAGCTATTGCGCGGCTTTTTGGCTGGGAATTGGTGAAGCTGGTGCTGTGCATTGCCATGTTGGCAGCGGCTCCGCGCTTGGTGAGTGATCTGAATTGGTTGGCGCTGCTGGCCGGTTTGGTCTTGGTAATGAAAACTTATTGGCTGGCCTTGTTCACAGGGCGGGCCAGTGCTCCTAAAACCACTGATATTTGAGGGAAGAGTTGTACGATGGCTGCTGATGCACACGCCCCCACCGCAAGTGAATACATTGTTCACCACTTGCAACATCTGCAAAACATCAAGCAGAAGAGCATCATCGATTTTTCGGTGGTAAACATTGACTCCATTGTGGTCGGTATCCTGACGGGTGCCCTGGCCGTGTTCCTGCTGTGGCTTGGTGCCCGCAAGGCCACCTCTGGCGTACCCGGGCGTTTCCAAGCCGCTGTAGAAATGCTGGTGGAGATGGTCGATAACCAAGCCAAAGCCAACATCCACAATGCCCAAAGCCGTAAATTCATTGCGCCGCTGGCCCTGACCGTGTTTGTCTGGATTTTTGCGATGAACGCCATGGACATGCTGCCCGTCGATCTGCTGCCCGTGCTGTGGCAGACGGCCCTGGGTGACTCCCATGCCTACTTGCGTGTTGTGCCCACGGCCGATCTCTCCACCACGCTGGGTCTGTCCTCGGCAGTGCTGATTCTGTGCTTTGTGTACAGCGTCAAGATCAAAGGCATGGGCGGCTGGGCGCATGAGCTGGTTACCGCCCCCTTTGGTACCAGCAAAAACCCTGTATTTGCCGTTATCTTGGGCGTGGTGAACTTTGCCATGCAGATCATTGAATACGTTGCTAAAACGGTGTCGCACGGGATGCGACTGTTTGGCAACATGTACGCTGGTGAGTTGGTGTTCTGTCTGATTGCCCTGATGGGTGGCGCGGCGGCGATGTCGCTCTCTGGTGTGTTGCTCCCCGTGGGGCACATCATTGCAGGCACGATTTGGGCGATTTTCCATATTTTGATCATCACCCTGCAAGCCTTCATTTTCATGATGCTGACGCTGATTTACCTCGGCCAGGCGCATGAAGCTCACTAAACCTTCGCTTTCCCTTTAACTTTTCAACCTTTCTTTCATCTCTAGGAGTCATCATGGAAAACATTCTCGGTCTCGTTGCTCTGGCCTGTGGTCTGATCGTTGGTTTGGGCGCGATTGGCGCTTCGATCGGTATCGCTCTGATGGGCGGCAAGTTCCTGGAGGCTTCTGCTCGCCAGCCTGAACTGATCAATGAGCTGCAAACCAAAATGTTTATTTTGGCCGGTCTGATCGACGCTGCTTTCCTGATTGGTGTCGCTATCGCCCTGCTGTTCGCTTTTGCCAACCCCTTCGTCCTGGCCTAAGCTCCCATCAACGCCGAAGAATAGAAAGGTGTTGCCGTGAGTATTAACGCGACCCTGTTCGTTCAGGCCATTGTTTTCCTGATCTTGGTGTGGTTCACGATGACATTCGTGTGGCCCCCGATTGCGAAAGCATTGGATGAGCGAGCCCAGAAAATCGCCGATGGCCTCGCTGCTGCTGACAAAGCCAAAACCGAACTGCGTGCTGCCAACCAGCGCGTAGAGCAGGAATTGGGCCAGGCACGCAACGAAACAGCTTCGCGCCTTGCGGACGCCGATCGTCGCGCCCAGGCCATCGTTGAAGAAGCCAAAGCACGTGCGACAGAGGAAGGCAACAAAATTGTTGCCGCTGCCCGCGCCGAAGCTGAGCAGCAAGCCATTGCCGCCCGTGAAGCCCTGCGTGAGCAAGTGGCCGCACTGGCCGTAAAAGGTGCCGAGCAAATCCTGCGCAAGGAAGTCAATGCTGGCGCCCATGCTGATTTGCTCAGCCGCCTGAAGACAGAGCTGTAAGGAAGAGCAACCATGGCAGAACTCGCCACCATTGCCCGCCCTTACGCGGAAGCCTTGTTCAAAGCCTGCGCGCAAAGCGCAGACCTGAAAGGTACTGTCGCTTGGGTGGACGAATTGGCGGCGATTGCCGCCGATCCGCAATTGCGCCAGCTGGCCGACAACCCTAAAGTGACTCCAGAGCAAGTGCTGGGTGTCATCACGGGTGTGGCCCGCTCGGCATTGCCCGATGCGGCACGCAATTTCTTGCGTGTCGTACTAGAAAATGGCCGCCTCGATGCCTTGCCCGAAATGGCAGTGCAGTTTCGTGGGCTTGTCAATCAACGCAGCGGCACTTCAGATGCCGTCGTGTACAGCGCCTTCCCAATGGATGAAGCAGCGCTGGCCGACTTGGCCGGTGTGCTGGAAAAGCGCTTTGCACGCAAGCTGAATCTGTCGGTCAAGGTCGATGAGAGTTTGATCGGTGGCGTGCGCGTTGTCGTAGGCGATGAGGTGCTGGACACCTCCGTCAAAGCTCGTTTGGAACAAATGAAAGCGGCCCTTACCGCGTAATGCAAATGCATCGTGTGTAAGGACTGGGCTAACTTAAAGGAAGAAGGAAAGAGTCATGCAACTCAATCCCGCAGAAATTTCTGAACTGATTAAGAGCCGCATCGAGGGGCTGGAAGCTGGCAGCGATATCCGTAATCAAGGCACTGTGGTGTCGGTGACCGACGGTATCGTGCGCGTGCACGGCTTGTCTGATGTGATGCAGGGCGAGATGCTCGAATTCCCTGCTGATGCCAATGGCCAACCCTCTTTTGGGCTGGCGTTGAACTTGGAGCGTGACTCTGTGGGTGCCGTGATTTTGGGCGCGTACGAGCACATCTCCGAAGGTGCTGTTGTGAAATGCACCGGCCGCATCTTGGAAGTGCCCGTCGGCCCTGAGCTGATTGGCCGTGTGGTGAACGCTCTGGGTCAGCCGATTGACGGCAAAGGCCCGATCAACGCCAAGATGACCGACGTGATCGAAAAAGTCGCCCCTGGCGTGATCGCTCGCCAGTCGGTGGACCAGCCGCTGCAAACCGGTATCAAGTCGATTGACTCGATGGTGCCGATTGGTCGTGGTCAGCGTGAGTTGATCATTGGTGACCGCCAGACCGGTAAAACGGCCGTGGCCATTGATGCCATCATCAACCAAAAAGGCCAAGGCGTGACCTGCGTGTACGTGGCCATTGGTCAAAAAGCTTCGTCGATCAAGAACGTGGTGCGTGCGCTGGAACAAGCCGGTGCCATGGACTACACCATCGTGGTGGCGGCTACGGCTTCGGACTCGGCTGCCATGCAGTACGTGTCGGCCTACTCGGGCTGCACCATGGGCGAATACTTCCGCGATCGCGGTGAAGATGCCCTGATCGTGTACGACGACCTGTCCAAACAAGCGGTGGCTTATCGCCAAGTGTCACTGCTGCTGCGCCGCCCACCAGGCCGCGAAGCCTTCCCTGGCGACGTGTTCTATCTCCACAGCCGCCTGCTGGAGCGCGCTGCCCGCGTGAATGCCGACTACGTCGAAGCTTTCACCAACGGCGAAGTCAAAGGTAAAACCGGCTCGCTGACCGCCTTGCCCATTATCGAAACCCAAGCGGGTGACGTTTCGGCTTTCGTGCCGACCAACGTGATTTCGATTACTGACGGCCAGATTTTCTTGGAAACCAGCCTGTTCAACGCCGGTATCCGTCCCGCTATCAACGCCGGTATCTCGGTGTCCCGCGTGGGTGGAGCTGCCCAGACCAAGCTGATCAAAGGCCTGTCTGGCGGTATCCGTACCGACCTGGCCCAGTACCGTGAATTGGCAGCTTTTGCCCAGTTTGCCTCGGACCTGGACGATGCCACGCGCAAGCAGCTCGACCGTGGTGCCCGCGTGACTGAATTGCTCAAGCAAGCCCAGTACTCGCCCCTGTCCACCGCCGTCATGGGCGTGACCCTGTTCGCAGTGAACAAGGGCTATATGGACGATGTGGATGTCAAGCAGGTGTTGGCCTTCGAAGCTGGTTTGCACCAGTTCCTGAAAACCAGCCACGCCGCTTTGCTTGACCGCCTGAACGCCAACCGCGCTTTCGACAAAGAAGGCAAGGACGAAGCCGAATTGACCGCTGCCATTGCTGCGTTCAAGAAGTCGTTCGCTTAATCCGGACGAGGAGGCCTTATGGCAGTAGGTAAGGAAATTCGCAGCCAGATCAAATCGGTGGAAAACACCAAGAAGATCACCAAAGCCATGGAAATGGTGGCTGCATCCAAAATGCGCAAAGCGCAGGAGCGGATGCTGGCGGCTCGCCCCTACAGCGAAAAGGTCCGCAACATTGCCGCCCACCTGGGCGAAGCCAATCCTGAATACACGCACCCGTTCATGCAAGTGAACGGCGACGCGAAAAAGGCCGGTGTCATCGTGGTTACCACGGACAAAGGCCTGTGCGGTGGTTTGAATACCAACGTGCTGCGCGTCGTCATCAACAAGGTGCGTGATTTGCAAGGTGCAGGCGTTGCGGTCGAAGCTGTGGCCATTGGCAACAAAGGCCTGGGGTTTTTGAACCGCTCGGGCGTGAAAGTGGTCTCGCAAGTCACCGGTTTGGGCGATCAGCCCCACTTAGACAAACTGATTGGGCCAGTGAAATCACTGCTCGACCAGTACGCAGAAGGCAAGTTGAATGCGGTGTACCTGTGCTACACCAAGTTCATCAACACCATGAAGCAAGAGTCGGTGGTCGAGCAGCTGCTGCCCCTGTCCAACGAACAAATGCAGGCCAATAAAACGGGCGCATCGTGGGAGTACATCTACGAACCGGACGCGCAGACTGTCATTGACGATCTGCTGGTGCGCTATGTCGAATCCCTGGTCTACCAAGCGGTTGCCGAAAACATGGCCAGCGAGCAATCGGCACGCATGGTGGCCATGAAAGCGGCAACGGACAACGCGGGCAACGTCATCAATGAGTTAAAGCTCGTCTACAACAAGACGCGCCAAGCCGCGATTACCACCGAGTTGTCGGAAATCGTCGCCGGCGCTGCCGCTGTGTAACCGCTTTAACAGTAAAGAAATTGGAGCAAACGAAATGGCTCAAGAGAACACCCAAGTGAACGCAGGCGTTCAGGGCAAGATTGTTCAGTGTATCGGCGCTGTGGTGGACGTAGAGTTCCCGCGCAACCAGATGCCCAAGGTGTACGACGCCTTGAAACTCGAGGGCTCGGCCCTGACCCTGGAAGTGCAGCAACAGCTGGGCGACGGCGTGGTGCGTACCATTGCCCTGGGTTCTTCGGACGGTTTGAAGCGTGGCCTGATGGTCACCAACACCGGTAACCCCATTACCGTGCCTGTGGGTAAGGCCACCCTGGGCCGCATCATGGACGTGCTGGGCAACCCCATCGACGAGCGCGGCCCCGTCGATCAGGCGCTGACCGCCTCGATCCACCGCAAGGCGCCTGCGTACGACGAACTGTCGCCCTCGCAGGAACTGCTGGAAACCGGCATCAAGGTGATTGACTTGGTTTGCCCCTTCGCCAAGGGCGGCAAGGTGGGCCTGTTCGGTGGTGCCGGTGTGGGCAAGACCGTGAACATGATGGAGTTGATCAACAACATCGCCAAGGCGCACTCGGGTCTGTCCGTGTTTGCTGGCGTGGGTGAGCGTACCCGTGAGGGCAACGACTTCTACCACGAGATGAGCGATGCCGGTGTGGTCAACCAGGCCAACTTGGGTGAATCCAAAGTGGCCATGGTGTATGGCCAGATGAACGAGCCGCCGGGCAACCGTCTGCGCGTGGCCCTGACCGGTCTGACCATGGCTGAAGCCTTCCGTGATGAAGGCCGTGACGTGTTGTTCTTCGTGGACAACATCTACCGTTACACCCTGGCCGGTACCGAAGTGTCCGCTTTGCTGGGCCGTATGCCTTCGGCGGTGGGCTACCAGCCTACGCTGGCCGAAGAAATGGGCAAGCTGCAAGAGCGCATTACCTCGACCAAGGTGGGTTCGATCACGTCGATCCAGGCCGTGTACGTGCCGGCCGACGACTTGACCGACCCTTCGCCTGCCACGACTTTTGCCCACTTGGACTCCACCGTGGTGCTGTCGCGTGACATCGCCGCCCTGGGTATCTACCCCGCTGTGGATCCTCTGGACTCGACCAGCCGCCAGCTCGACCCCCAAGTGGTGGGCGAAGAGCACTACAGCGTGGCCCGCTCCGTGCAGGGCACGCTGCAGCGCTACAAAGAGCTGCGCGACATCATCGCCATTCTGGGTATGGACGAACTGGCACCGGAAGACAAGCTGACGGTGGCCCGCGCCCGTAAGATCCAGCGTTTCCTGTCGCAGCCTTTCCACGTGGCCGAAGTGTTTACCGGCGCCCCTGGCAAGTACGTGCCCCTGGCAGAAACCATTCGCGGCTTCAAGATGATTGTGGCTGGCGAGTGCGACCACCTGCCCGAGCAGGCGTTCTACATGGTCGGTACCATCGACGAAGCCTTTGAGAAGGCCAAGAAACTGGCGGCCTAAGCAGGTTGGTAGCGGAATGAAAACTTTTTTATTTCGCTGCCCTTGCTGTCCCCCTTGTTTCGCTTTTTCTAAGGAGAGCCCACGATGAACACCATCCACGTTGATGTGGTCAGTGCCGAAGAGTCCATCTTCTCGGGTGCCGCACGTTTTGTGGCCTTGCCCGGCGAGTCTGGCGAGTTGGGCATTTTGCCTAAGCACACCCCGCTGATCACCCGTATCAAGCCCGGCTCGGTGCGTATCGAGAAGGCCGATGGCAGCGAAGAGTTCGTCTTCGTGGCCGGTGGCATTCTGGAAGTGCAGCCCAATTGCGTCACCGTCCTGTCGGACACCGCCATTCGCGGCAAAGACCTGGACGAGCAAAAAGCCAAAGAAGCCCAGGCTGCGGCTGAAGAAGCATTGAAAAATGCCAAAAACGACATGGACTTGGCCCGTGCCCAGTCGGAACTGTCGGTGCTGGCAGCCCAGCTGGCCGCAGTGCGCCGCTTCCGTGGCCAGCGCTAAGCGCACCATGGAACCAGCAAGAAAACCACCTTCGGGTGGTTTTTTTACACCTAAAAAAAGAGCATGTACCGCTTGCTGATGCTTGGCTTGAGTGATAAAAGCAGCTAAAACACTTAATAAATCAGCGCAAAGAGCTATTTTTATAGGAGTTGGTAATGGATGCCATCGTAGAACAAGCCATGCGCAAGTGGCCCAATGTGCCGCACTGCTATGGCTGGCTGGGGCTGGACCAGCGCGGCCAGTGGTGGCTGCGTGATTTGGCGGCGCAAGCCGCCGGCGATTTTGCGCACAGCAAAGGCTCCCGCTTGGAGCACACCCAGCTGATTGGCTTTATTGAACGCAACTACGCGGCCGATGCGCAAGGGTGCTGGTTTTTTCAAAATGGCCCGCAGCGGGTGTTTGTCGAGTTAGAAAACACCCCGCTGGTGTGGCGGGTGCAGGCCGATGGCCAGGTACACAGCCCCACGGGTGCCTGTGCGCAGCCCCAGCAGTGTCTGGTCGATGAAAACGGCTTGCTCTACGCGGCCAGTGCAGCGGGTCTGGGCCTGGTGCATACTCAGGATATGTGGCTGGCCGCTGAGTTGCTGGAGCAGGGGCGTTGGCCCGCCCCGCAAACCATGGCCTGGGCCGGTTTGCCGCAACAATTTGGCTTTGTGCGCAGCCCGCAGCTGCAAGCCCCTGTGGGCGCAGAGTGAGTCGCCGGGCGTAAAAAAACAGGCTGGGTATGCCCCAGCCTGTTTTTCGTTGTGCCTTGAGCGTACTTTTATTTTTCTTCTGCAGCCGGGGCTTGCGGATCGGCAAACTTGCCACCGCCCGCATTGGCGACATAGGCCACGGCGCGGGAGATTTCAAAGTCGGTAAATTGCCCGCCGCTTTGCGCGCTCATGGCTCCTTTGCCGTGCAGAGCCGATTGCACCAGCGCTTCAAACCCTTGGCCCAGGCGCGGGCCCCAGGCATCGGCATTGCCAAAGATCGGGGCGCCGGAGATGCCCGCAGCGTGGCAGGCTGCGCATTGGGCTTTGTAAACCTCTTCCCCGGTGGCCAGGGGGCGGTCTTTTTGTACCGTTTTTAGCGTCACCGAGCCCACTTTTTGCAAGCGCTGGGCTTTGGCCAGGTCACTGGTCGTGCTGGGGACGCTGCCCGAAGGGCCTCCAATATTGACCAAGGCCGCACTCAGGCCCAAGCCGGCAATGGTGGCCAGCAGAAAAAAAGTTTTCGAAGAGGAAGAACCGGCGTTTTTTTGGGGCGCGTTCATGGCGTTCTCAAGACGGGGAAAAAGGTATCACCCCATCACCCAAGCGGGTGGCGTCAGCGGGCGCAAGTGGGTGATCCCGGTGATGGGGAATGGCTGAAAAACAAAGAAGGCATTATATCCATAGGGGTTTTGTTGCTGTGGCTCAAGTCGTGCCGTGACCCCCATGCACGGCAAGGGCGAGGTGTGCTGCACGCGCATCGCCCCGACGTTGCTTAGCCTTGTGGTGGATGGTTGCGGCTGGGGTGGGTGGTGGTGGGGGTGTTCCAGCCGCCGCCCAAGGCTTTATAGAGCTGAATTTGGTTGATCTGCTGCAGTAACCGGGTTTGTACGTCGGCTTGCTCCAGGGCGAACAGCGAGCGCTGGGCATCGAGCAAGTCGAGGTAGCTGGCCACGCCGTTGCGGTAGCGCAGATCGGCCAGTTCAAAGCGGCGGCGTTCGGCAGCGGTTTGGGCCGCTTGTGCCTGGGCTTGTTCGCCCAGGGTGCTGCGTCCGGCCAGTGCGTCGGAGACTTCTTTGAAGCCCACTTGAATGGCTTTTTCGTACTGCGCCACGGCAATGTCGCGGTCTGCTTTGGCAACGCGCAAATTGGCCAGGTTGCGCCCGGCGGTAAAGATGGGCAGGTTGATGCTGGCCCCGGCGTTAAAGCCCCAGGTGCCCGATTTAAACAGGTCAGACAGTTCGGGGCTGACGCTGCCGTACTGGCCGGTGAGCGAAATGCTGGGGAAGAACGCCGCCCGGGCTGCGCCGATATTGGCGTTGGCCGAGAGCAGTTGCTGCTCGGCCTGGCGAATGTCGGGGCGGTGGGTGAGCAGGTCGGAGGGCAGGCCCGCCGGAATGTCGGCCATGGGCGCGATCGTGGCCAGCCGTGTGGTTTGCAGCGCACTGCGTGCGCTGGCGGGCAGCTCTTGGCCCAGCAGCAGCACCAAGGCGTTTTCGTGCTCGGCGCGTTGGCGCTTTTGCTGGGCGGTGGTGACGCGGGCCGCCTCGACCAGGGATTGGGCCTGGCGCAGGTCCAGCTCAGAGCTGATGCCCGTGTCAAAGCGCAGCTGGGTCAGGCGCATGGATTCTTGGCGCGTGGCCAGGGTGCGGCTGGACAGCTCCAGCAGCTCCTCATCGGCCAGCAGCGTCAGCCAGCCTTGGGCCACGCTGGCCACCAGGGCCAGTTCGTAGGCTTGGCGCGCTTCGTCAGTTGCAAAATACTGAGCTAGTGCCGCACTCTTTAAGCTGCGAATTCGGCCAAAAAAGTCTAATTCCCAAGCTGGCACTGTGACTCCAGCTATAAAAGTATTGCCCAATTCGCCCGTGCTTTGGTTATTGCCCCGGGTGGCGTTGCCCTGGGCGGCCAGCTGCGGGGCCAAGGCTGAGCGCTGAATCTGGAATTGCGCCTGCGCTTTGTCCAGATTCAAGGCGGCTACGCGCAGGTCGCGGTTGTTGGCCAAGGCGATGCCGATGAGTTCTTGCAACTGGGCATCGGTGAAGTAGCGGCTCCACTGCAGTGCCACAGCCGTGGCCGACTCGCTTGGCTTGGCTGCAGCGGCATCAGCAGCACCAGCACTAGCGTAGTGCGGTGCCACCGGGGCGGCTGGGCGTTCGTACGCGGGGATGAGCGAGCAGCCGGCCAGCAGCGTGCTGGCAGCGGCGAGGGTGGTGAGTACAAAATGGTTAGTCATCGGTTTGCGGTCCAATTCCGGCTTCTAAAGCATGGCGGCGGTTCATTTCTTGCTGGCGGGCGCTGCCTTTGAACACGGTGCGCACGACAACAAAGAAGACCGGCACAAAAATCACGGCCAAGACGGTGCCAGTGATCACCCCGCCCAGCACCCCGGTGCCAATGGCCCGCTGGCTGGCTGCGCCCGCGCCGCTGGCCAGTACCAGGGGCAGTACGCCCAGGCCAAAGGCCATCGAGGTCATGACGATAGGGCGAAAGCGCAGCTGGGCCGCCTGCAGCGCCGCTGCGGCAACGCTTTTGCCCTGGGCTTGCAAGTCCTTGGCAAATTCGATAATCAAAATAGCGTTTTTCGCTGACAGGCCAATGACCGTGATCAAGCCCACTTGGAAGTACACGTCGTTGGTATAGCCGCGCAGCAAAATCGCCAGCAGCACACCCAGCACGCCCAGGGGCACGACCAAGATCACCGCCAGGGGAATCGACCAGCTTTCATACAACGCTGCCAGGCACAAAAAGACCGCCAGCACGGCAAAGCCGTAGAGCACCAGGGCCTGGGAGCCGGCGAGTTTTTCTTCGCGCGACTGGCCGGTCCACTCGTAGCCAAAGCCGGGGGGCAGTTGCGCCGCCAGTCGCTCCATCTCAGCCATGGCATCGCCGGTGCTAAAGCCCGGGGCGGCACCGCCGGCAATGCGCATGGCCGGGTAGCCGTTGTAGCGCACGGTTTGCTGGGCCCCTTTGATCCAGCGCGTGCTGGCAAAGGTGGACAGCGGCAGGGCCTGGCCTTGGGCGTTGCGCACATGCATGGCCAGCAGGTCATCGCCTTGCATGCGGCCGGTGGCTTCGGCTTGCACGACCACGCGCTGCATGCGCCCTTGGTTGGGGAAGTCGTTCACATAGCTGGAGCCCAGGGCGGTGGACAGGGCGCTATTGATGGCATCAAAGCCCACGCCCAGCGCATTGGCTTTGTCGCGGTCAATGTCGATTTGCAGCTGCGGTGCATCTTCCAGGCCATCGGGGCGCACCTGGGCCAGCACCTTGCTTTGCATGGCCATGCCCAGCAGCTGGTTGCGGGCATTGACCAAGGCATCGTGGCCTGCGCCATTGCGGTCTTGCAGGCGGAAGGTAAAGCCGGTGGCGTTGCCCAGCTCAGGGATGGGCGGCGGGTTCAGGGCGAAGATAAAAGCGTCGCGCACCCCGGCCATGGCCCCCGTGATGCGACCCGCCAGGGCATCCGCAGAATGTTCAGCGCCGATGCGCTCGTCCCAGGGTTTCAGGGGCACAAAGGCCAGGCCCATGTTCTGCCCTTGGCCTGAGAAGCTAAAGCCCAGCACGCTGACCATGTTGGCCACTTCCTCTTGCTTAAGCGCAAAGCCTTCGATTTGCTCCATCACGGCCAAGGTGCGCTCTTGGGTGGCACCCGGCGGCAGTTGCACGTTCACAATGATGTAGCCTTGGTCTTCGGATGGCAGAAAAGAGGTGGGCAGACGCTGGTAAATCACGGCGGCGGCCGCCGCAATGGCCCCGTAAATGATCAGTGTGCGCCCGGCACCGCGCAGGGTGCGGGCCACCAGGCCCTGGTAGCGTTTGGAAGTGCGGTTGAAGACGCGGTTGAACCAGCCGAAAAAGCCTTTCTTTTCGTTGTGGTGGCCCGCTTCAACCGGCTTGAGCAAGGTGGCGCACAGCGCGGGCGTGAGGGTCAGCGCCATAAACGCCGAGAACGAGATCGAGGCGACCATGACCGCCGAGAACTGGCGGTAAATATTGCCCGTAGCGCCCGAGAAAAAAGCCAGCGGCACAAACACCGACACCAGCACCACCGTCACGCCAATGATGGCCCCCGAGATTTGGCGCATCGCCTTGCGCGAGGCCTCCAGCGGCGGCAAACCCTCTTCGCTCATGATGCGTTCGACGTTCTCGACCACCACAATGGCATCGTCCACCACGATGCCGATCACCAGCACCATGCCAAACATGGTCAGCACGTTGATGGAAAAACCCAGCGCCAAGAGCACGCCAAAGGTGCCCAGCAGGGCAATCGGCACCACCAGGGTGGGGATGACGGTGTAACGCCAGTTTTGCAAAAACAAAAACATCACCAAAAACACCAAAGCGGTCGCTTCCAACAAGGTGTGGACGACTTTGGTGATGGAGATATCGACAAAGGTGGAGCTGTCGTAGGGCACGGTGGCTTCTACGCCGGCGGGGAAGAATTTTTTCAACTCTTCGAGCTTGGCGTGGATATCTTTGGCCGCTTGCAAGGCGTTGCCATCGGGTGTGAGCTGCACACCCATGCCCACCCCGGCTGTGCCGTTCAGCCGGGCCGAGGTGGCATAGGCCTGGCTGCCCAGCTCGATGCGGGCCACGTCTTTGAGGCGCACCGTCGAACCATCGGGGTTGGCCCGCAGGGTGATGTTGCCAAATTGCTCCACCGTGCTGAGCTGGCCATTGACCACCACGGTAGCGGTAATGCCTTGCCCGGTGAGGTTGGGCAAATCGCCAATGGCACCGCTGGCCACCTGGGCGTTTTGGGCGCGGATGGCGGCATTGACATCGGCGGGGGTCAAGGCAAAGCCGGTCAGCTTGACGGGATCGATCCAGATGCGCATGGCCCGCTCGGAGCCAAACAGCTGCACCTGCCCAATGCCCGGAATACGCTGCAGCTCAGGCTGAATATTGCGCGCGGCGTAGTCACTCAAGGCGGCCGTGTCGATGTCCGGGTTGGACGAGGACAAAATGGTAAAGAGCAAAAAGTTGGAACGCGCTTGGTCCACCCGCACCCCTTGCTGGGTCACCACCGAGGGCAGGCGTGGCGTAGCGCGGGACAGGCGGTTTTGTACATCCACCTGCGCCATGTCGGGATCGGTGCCGGGCTGAAAACTGATCGTCACCGAACCGGTGCCATTGGCCTGGGCGACCGACTCCATGTAAATCATGCCGGGCGAGCCGTTCATCTCGCGCTCAATCACCGCCAGCACGCTGTCCTCCAGCGTCTGGGCCGAGGCCCCCGGATAGGCGGCGCTAATCACCACGCTGGGCGGGGCCACAGGCGGGTATTGGGCAATCGGAAGTTGCTGGATGGCCACCAAGCCCAAAACGCTGATGAACAGTGCCAGCACCCAGGCAAAAATGGGGCGGTCAATAAAAAATCGTGCCATGTTGCCCTCGACTTATTGCGCTGCAGCAGCAGTAGATGGCGCCGCAGCAGCCCCAGGCGCTTGCCAGGGCACGGCTTTGACGGGGGTGCCCGGTGGCAGCATTTGCAGCTTTTGGAAGCCATCGACCATCACCTGCTCACCCGCTGCCAAACCGTCCTCCACCAGCCAGCGATTGCCATCGGCGTGGCGCACCTGCACTTTGCGTGGTGAGGTTGCGCCCTCGGGGCTGACCACCGTCACCATGTCGCCTTGTTCGGTGCGTGTGACGGCCTGTTGGGGCAGCGCAATCGCATTGGCCACCTGGGCCTGCTCCAGTCGAATGCGCACATACTGGCCGGGCAGCAACAAACCGTTCGGGTTGGGCACCTCAGCACGCAGCGTGACCTGCCCGGTGCTGGCATCCACACTCAGGTCCGTAAAGAGCAATTGGCCCGTGTGCTCATACAGGCTGCCATCGTCCAGCACGATATGCACGGCACCAGCCTGTTTTCCGGGGTTTTGCAGCTGACCGGCCTGGATGGCTTTGCGCAGCGCAAAAGCATCGCTGGCCGATTGGGTGAAATTGACAAACAGCGGATCGATTTGCTGCACCACGGCCAAGGCGGTGGCTTCCCCTTGCCCGACCAACGCCCCTTCCGTGACCAACGCCCGGCCAATGCGGCCGGCAATCGGGGCCGTCACCTTGGTGTAACCCAAGTTGATTTGCGCCGTGCGCACACTGGCCTGCGCGGCTTTGACCTGGGCCTGGGCCTGCAAATGGCTGGCTTTGGCGTTGTCAAAGTCTTGCTTGCTGATCGCATTGGTATCAATCAAGGCCTGGAAACGCTCAAACTGTATAGCTGCTTGCGCAGCATTCGCTTGTGCTTGAGCAAGATTAGCTTGCGCACTCTGCACCGCAGCTGCGTAAGGTGCTGCATCTATTTCAAATAAGACCTGATTGGCCTTCACGTCCGAGCCTTCAGTGAACAAGCGCTTTTGCAAAATGCCCGCACTGCGGGCACGAATTTCGGCGACCCGTGAGGCCTCAACGCGGCCCGGCAATTCGGTCAGCAGTCCCACCTCTGCCGGCGTGGCCGTCACCACGCCAACCGGCACCTGGGGGGCAGCCCCCCCGGCGGGTTTTTGCGGGGCGGCATTGTGCTCTCCACAAGCGGCCAGTGTCAGGGCGCTGACCACGGCCAGGGGCAGCAGTGGGCGCAAAGCCCAAGAGGATGAAAGGCGGGGGTGAGTACGCATGATGAATTGTTGTTGGGGCGAGCAGGAAAGACGGAACCTCAATTTTGCAATTGAATTCCCAGGGATTAATTACATACATCCATGAATGTATAAAATAGGTATTTTAGTAAAATTTTGTACTAACCCTGCACACCAAGGGGTATTTATAAAGAGAGGACACGAGTGTAATGGCGCGCAAAACTAAAGAAGATGCAGAGATAACCCGGGGGCGGCTGCTGGATGCGGCCGAGCAGGTGTTTTATGAGCGCGGCGTGTCGGGTGCCTCGCTGGCGGATGTGGCGCAGTGCGCGGGCTTGACCCGTGGAGCGGTGTATTGGCACTTTAAAGACAAACTAGATCTTTTTGATGCCATGCTCCAGCGCGTCACACTGCCTATCGAGCAAGGACTGCTCCTGGATGGGGCTGCAGCAAAGACAGCGCCCATTACCAGAATCCTGGAGCGCTTTGCCTTGATTGCACAGGTGGTCTCCGAAGATGCCCGCGTGCGCCGGGTGTTTGAGCTGGCCATGTTCAAAGTCGAACATGTCGGTGACTTGGCGGCCGTGCAGCAGCGCTGGGTGCGGGGTGTCGATCGCTGCATTGCACTGCTGGAGCAAGATTTGCTGGCCGCCCAGCAAGCCTGTGCCCAGCCCCTGCCGCTGCCTGTGGGACTGGCAGCCAAGGGGCTGCAAGCGCTGTTTGATGGGCTCTTGCATGCCTGGCTGCTGCGTGGCGGGCAAGGCTCGCTGTGCGAGGAAACTCAGCAACTTACCCGGTTTTATTTGCAAAGCTTGGGTTTGTCGGCTGAAAAATGATGCCAAAGCTGAATAAATTCTAAAAATCGCGCTACAATTGCAGCTTGCAGATTTTTTTGCTTATTTTGCGCAGCGGCGCTAAAGCGGCTGTAGCTCAGTGGATAGAGTATTGGCCTCCGAAGCCAAGGGTCGTGGGTTCGATCCCCGCCAGCCGCGCCAAGTAAAAAAATCATAAAAAATCTGCTACAATCGAAGACTTTCCCGGAGGAGTGCCCGAGTGGCTAAAGGGGGCAGACTGTAAATCTGTTGGCTTACGCCTACGCTGGTTCGAATCCAGCCTCCTCCACCATATATTTAACAAGCGCCACTCTGTGGCGTTTGTTATGCGGGAGTAGTTCAATGGTAGAACCCCAGCCTTCCAAGCTGATGACGCGGGTTCGATTCCCGTCTCCCGCTCCAGAGTGAGTGCGCTGTAAAGCGTCTTGCCCATGTGGCTCAGTGGTAGAGCACTCCCTTGGTAAGGGAGAGGTCGGCAGTTCGATCCTGCCCATGGGCACCAAGTACGGTGCTGGTGTTGCCTGCATTTTTGAGGTTGGCATTTAATTTTTTTCGGAGTCGAAAAAATGGCAAAAGAGAAATTTGAACGGTCGAAGCCCCACGTAAACGTGGGCACCATCGGCCACGTGGACCACGGTAAAACCACGCTGACCGCTGCTTTGGCAACGGTGCTGTCCAAGGCCTTCGGTGGTGAAGCCAAAGAC
>JAANMY010000149.1_pt1 | contig 95991 bp, 75 predicted proteins | sample 7279691 | NCBI WGS metagenome assembly JAANMY01 (sample SAMN14094543, study PRJNA606508) | bioreactor metagenome | isolation source: A lab-scale SPAN reactor treating ammonium-rich wastewater day 388 | place: Ireland: Galway | collected 2018-02-07 | reverse complement strand
CATCATCCACCGCGCCGTCACCCGCGGCCTCGACCCCAACGTCCGCCTCAAGCCCTCCGGCGTGGAGTGGCTGGGGGATGTGCCGGAGCATTGGGAGGTTCTACCGTTGCGTCGTCGATGGTCGGTGACGGACTGCAAGCACCTAACAGTTCCGTTCGTCGACAACGAGGACGGCATTCCGCTCGCGAGTGTGCGTGAAGTTCAGTCGTTCGACCTATCGCTTGCCAACGCGAAGCGCACTACCGTGGACTCGTTCAAGAGTTTGATCGAGGGCGGGCGCCAACCCCGCAAAGGAGACCTCATCTACTGTAGAAACGTAAGCGTTGGGGCCGCAGCAATCGTGAACACGGACGATCCTTTGGCAATGGGTCAAGACGTGTGCCTGATCCGATCGAGCGCAGAGAATCAGCGATACCTCAACTACTTTCTACGCAGCTCCGCTATGCAGCATCAGTTGGCGCTGCTGCTGGTCGGCTCGACGTTTAGTCGGATCAACGTCGCAGACATCAAGGCTTTGGCTATCGTTGTCCCGCCGCGCGAAGAACAGGACTCAATCGTCGAGTTCCTGGATGCCGAGCTTGCCGCGACGAGCCGCGCGCAGATTTTGGCGACGAACGAGATATCTCTTCTGCGCGAGTACCGCACCCGCCTGATCGCCGACGTGGTCACCGGCAAGCTCGACGTGCGCGAGGCGGCGGCGCTGCTGCCAGACGAAATCGAGAACGAACCGCTCGAAGAAGCCGAGATCGAGGACGACGTGCAAGAGAGCGAAGCTGGGGAAGGCGACGACGTGCCCGAGGAGGCTGAGGCGTGATCGAAGGTGAGCGGATCGCGCTCATCGATCGATTGCGATCGATGCCGACCGAGACGGAATGGCTCGAGCTCAAGCGCAACCGCCACGATCCCCAGGAGCTCGGCGAGTACCTGTCCGCGCTCGCCAACGCAGCCTGCCTGTCCGGTCAGCCGCGGGGCTATCTGATATTCGGCGTCGACGACGCCACGCACGAAGTGGTCGGCACCGATTTCGACCCCTACGCGACGAAGGCCAAGGGCAATCAGGACCTGTTGCCATGGCTGGCCGCGGGCCTTAGGCCAAACACCGGTTTCGAGCCGTACGTCGTCACTCATCCGGACGGCCGTGTCGTCCTGTTCGAGATCGGCCCCGCCAACGGCGAGCCGGTCAGCTTCTACGGCAAAGCCCATATTCGCGTCGGCGCCAGCAAGACCGAACTCGGCAAGCATCCGGAGAAAGCCCGGGTGCTCTGGACGCGGGGCAGCGACTGGTCGGCAGAGGTGTGCGCGGCGGCGTCGCTGGCGGATCTGGACCCGGAGGCCGTGGCCAAGGCGCGCGAGCAGTTCATCGTCAAGCATCCCGGTCAAGCTGCAGCCGTGGCCGACTGGGACGACACGACCTTCTTGAACAAGGTCCGCGTGCTGAAGCAGGGAGCGGTGACGAACGCGGCGCTGCTGCTCCTCGGGCGCCCCGAGTCGGCGACCCTGCTGTCGCCTGCGGTGGCGAAGATCTCATGGATTCTCAAGGATGCTGACAACCGCGAACTCGATTACGAGCATTTCGGGCCGCCGTTCCTGCTCGTCGGCGATCGGCTGCTCAAGCGCATCCGCAATCTCATCGTGCGCCCGCTGCCCAGCGGGACGCTCTTTCCGCAGGAGATCGCCCAGTACGACCCCTGGGTGATCCGCGAGGCGCTGCACAACGCCATCGCGCACCAGGACTATCGCCGCCACGGGCGCATCGTCGTGGTCGAGTTCCCCGACCGGGTACTGGTGACGAATGTCGGCGACTTTCTGCCCGGCGACGTCGAAACGGTGATTCGCCAGGACGCTCCGCAGACCCTCTACCGCAACCCGTTCCTCGCCGACGCGATGGTCGAGCTGAACCTGATCGACACCCAGGGCGGTGGCATCAAGCGCATGTTCGAGACGCAGCGAAGGCGGTGGTTCCCGCTGCCGGACTACGACCTGAGCGTACCGGGTCAGGTGGCGGTCAGTCTGAGCGGCCGGATCCTCGACGAACGCTATACGCGCCTGTTGATGGAGCGCACCGACCTCGACCTCGGGCAGGTGATGCTGCTTGATCGGGTGCAGAAGGGGCGAGAGATCGACCGGGAAGCGCATCGCCGTTTGAAGGCGGCCGGGCTGGTCGAGGGCCGCTATCCGAATCTGATTGTGGCGAGCGCCATCGCCAAGGCAGCCGGTGAGGCTGGGCGGCACATCCGCGAGCGGGGCCTCGACAAGCAGTACTACCTCGATCTGATCCTGGCGCTGGTGCGTGAGCACGGGCCGGTGACCCGCAGAGACATCGATCAACTCCTCATGCCGAAGTTGCCGGATCGGCTGACGGAGCAGCAGAAGCTTCGCAGGGTCAATAACCTCCTGCTGGAGCTTCGAAGGACTGGAAAGATCGAGAACCGCGGAACTCGTGTAAGACCTGCATGGGTACTCGGCAGGCCCGATCGAGGTGGAGACCAGGGATGACCAAGTCAGGAAGACGGATTCAAAGACGCCTCTGTGCGACGGGCTGGTTCCTGCAACCGGCGTTCCTTCAGGGACTCACGTCTTTACTAAACCCGCAGCCGGCCGCCAATCTTAGTAAAGGATTTAGTAAATGGCTCAGTAAAGACGGTCGTGCAGCCGCCGCGAGGATGTCGGGAGTCGGGTTACTTTACGGGTACATGATCGGAGGGCGGATCGCCCCATGACCACCGACACCACCGAGTGCGGTCTCGAAGCCATCATCGTCGCCGACCTGACGGGCGAGTGCGACGCGCCGGTCGCCGAGTGGCGGATCGGCGAGCGCCGGACAGCCTACAGCGCCGGGTGGTCGGCGGGGCGCCCCGAAGACTACAACCGCGAATACTGCGTGGATCTCGCACAGCTCTCAGCCTTCCTGCGCGAGACGCAGCCGGAGGTGGTGGACGCCCTCGAACTCGGCGTCGACGGCCCGACGCGGCGCAAGTTCCTGGCTCGGCTGCAGGGCGAGATCAGCAAACGCGGGACCATCGACCTGCTGCGCCACGGGCTCAAGCACGGGCCGCATCATATCGACCTGTTCTACGGCACACCGTCGCCGGGCAACGCGAAGGCGGCCGAGCTGAACAGTGCCAACCGCTTCAGCGTGACGCAACAGCTGCGCTACAGCCGCGAAGATACGCAGCGCGCGCTCGACCTCGCGCTGTTCATCAACGGCCTGCCGATGGCCACCTTCGAACTCAAGAACAGCCTGACCAGGCAGACGGTGGACGATGCCGTCCAGCAGTACCAGCGCGACCGCGATCCGCGCGAGAAGCTATTCGAGTTCGGGCGCTGCGTGGTGCACTTCGCCGTGGACGACCACGAGGTGCGCTTCTGCACGCATTTGCGGGGGAAAGCCTCGTGGTTTCTACCGTTCAACCAGGGCTGGAACGACGGCGCGGGCAACCCGCCCAACCCGGACGGATTGAAGACGGATTACCTGTGGCGGCGGATTCTGACGCGGGCTGGGCTGACGGATATTCTGGAGAACTACGCCCAGATCACCGAAACCAAGGACGAGAAGACCGGTAAGAGGAAACACCTGCAGGTCTGGCCGCGATACCATCAACTCGACGTGGTGCGCCGGCTGCTGGCCGACGCGCGGGCCAACGGCGCGGGCCGGCGCTATCTTGTCCAGCACTCGGCGGGCAGCGGCAAGTCGAACTCGATCGCCTGGCTGGCGCACCAGCTCATCGGCCTGACCAAAGACGAGTCGACGGTGTTCGACTCGATCATCGTCGTCACCGACCGGCGCATCCTCGACCAGCAGATCTGCGACACGATCAAGCAGTTCGCGCAGGTGGGCGCCACGGTCGGGCATGCCGAGCGCTCGGGCGACCTGCGCAAGTTCATCACCGAGGGCAAGAAGATCATCATCTCCACGGTGCAGAAGTTCCCGTTCATCCTTGACGAGATTGGGACGGAGCACCAGGGGCGCCGCTTCGCGATCATCATCGACGAGGCGCATTCAAGTCAGGGCGGACGAACCTCGGCGGCGGTGTCCATGGCGCTGGGCGTAGCGGGCGTGGAAGAGGACGACGAGACCACCGAAGACAGGATCAACCGTCTGATGGAGGCCAGGAAACTGCTGCCCAACGCCAGCTACTTCGCCTTCACCGCCACGCCGAAGAACAAGACGCTGGAGATCTTCGGCCGGCCCGACCCACAGCCCGACGGCGCGGTCAGGCACCGACCCTTCCACAGCTACACCATGAAGCAGGCCATCCAGGAGGGGTTCATTCTGGATGTGCTGGCCCACTACACGCCGATCTACAGCTACTACAGGCTCGTCAAGACCGTGGAGGACGACCCGGAGTTCGACACGCGGCGCGCGCAGAAGAAGCTGCGGCGCTATGTCGAGAGCCATGAACACGCCATCCGTCTCAAGGCGGAGATCATGGTGGACCACTTCCACGAACAGGTGATCGCGCGGCAGAAGATCGGCGGCAAGGCACGCGCGATGGTGGTGACCAGCGGCATTGAGCGCGCGATCCAGTACTACCATGCGATCCGCGACTACCTCGCAGAGCGGAAGAGCCCCTACCAAGCGATCGTGGCGTTCTCCGGGGAACACGAGTACGGCGGCGCGAAGGTGACGGAGGCGTCGCTCAACGGTTTTCCGTCGAACCAGATCGCCGAGAAGATCCAGCAGGATCCGTACCGCTTCCTGATCTGCGCCGACAAGTTCCAGACCGGCTACGACGAGCCGCTGCTGCACACGATGTACGTGGACAAGCAGCTCGCGGGCATCAAGGCGGTTCAGACGCTGTCGCGCCTGAACCGCGCTCACCCGCAGAAGCACGACGTCTTCGTGCTGGATTTCATGAACGACATCGATACGATCCAGTTCGCGTTTGCCGACTACTACCGTACGACGGTGCTTTGCGACGAGACGGACCCCAACAAGCTGCACGACCTGAAGGCGCAGCTGGACGCTCATCAGGTCTACGCCTCCGCCCAGGTGGACGACTTGGTGGCGCTCTACCTCGACGGCGCGGACCGCAACCGGCTCGATCCCATTCTAGATGCGTGCGTCGCCGACTACCGGGAGCGTCTCGACGAGGACGGGCAGGTGGCGTTCAAGGGCGCCGCCAAGGCCTTCCTGCGAGCGTATGGGTTCCTCTCGTCGATCCTGCCCTACACGAACGCCGAGTGGGAGAAGCTCTCGATCTTCCTAACCTTCCTCGTGCCCAAGCTGCCGGCTCCCGTCGAGGAGGACCTCTCCAGAGGGATCCTCGAGGCGATGGACATGGACAGCTATCGTGTCGAGAAGCGCGCGGCAATCAATATCCAGCTTCCCGACGAAGACGCGCAGATTGGCCCTGTCCCCACCGAGGGCGGCGGCCGCAAGGCGGAGCCCGAGCTGGACCGGCTCTCGAACATCCTCAAGGCATTCAACGACCAGTTTGGCAACATCGCCTGGTCCGATGCCGACCGCGTGCACAGGCTGATCACCGAGGACATACCGAACCGGGTCGCAGCCGACGAGGCGTATCAGAACGCGCGCCAGAACTCGGACAAGCAGAACGCGCGCATCGAGCACGACAAGGCACTCGAGAGAGTCATGACCGCCGTGTTGAAGGACGACACGGAGCTCTTCAAGCAGTTCATGGACAACGAGTCGTTCCGGCGCTGGATGATGGATACGGTGTTCGGGCTGACCTATGACGCGCCCGATGTGTGAGCTCAGAAAGGCCCTCTCGATACATCCCCATACCCGGAATACGCAAACCCCTCCTGGACCCGGATATTGGGCGTTCTGGGCGTTTTGTCCACTATGTGCATGCGGCGCCGATCGCCGCCGATCGGTCCGATACGGTGTGTGTGACGCCGTCCGGTCGGAAGCGCAACCGACGGACATGCGCGATCCTCCGGAGGACCTGGCGCCCCCCTGTCACACCGCGAGGCGCAGGCCCTCGGGTACGAGACCTGCAAGGTATGCGCCCCGGATTGCCCCCCCGATTATGCCCTCGTTATGCTACAATCGCATACCGAAACTGACACTATGATTCGCGAAAACGAGGGCGCTTCGCTGAGCGTGGAATCGTCGGATTCGTGCTCAAACTGGGCCGGTAACTCTTAATCAGCGGGTCGAAGGTTCGAGTCCTTCACGACCCATCCCGGACACGCGGATCCTCGGAGTGCAGGCGTGGCCCCCTTCGAACGAAACTCCAGAGCCCCGAGCGAGTCGGACCCAGCTTCGCTACGTAAACCCAACAGCGGCCTTTCAGCCTGCCCGCGTGTGATATACTCCGTCTCTGCGGCTCGGACGCCCGTCGCGCGGGCGATCGGCGCGGCCTCGGGAGGGGATGTGTTTCGAGAACGAGTTGAGATCACGACGCTCGGCAACGGTTTACGGGTCGTTACCGAGCCCATGTCATCGATACGGTCCATCGCTATGGGGGTGTTTGTCGGTGTAGGCGCAAGGGATGAGTCTGCTGCCGACTCCGGCCTGACCCATTTCATCGAGCACATGCTCTTCAAGGGGACGCATCGAAGGACCGCGCGCGAGATCGCCGTAGCCGTCGAATCGCGCGGCGGCATGCTTAACGCGTTTACGGACAAGGAATACACGTGTTACCATGCGCGGGCCCTCGCAGAGGATGCGCCGCTGGTGATGGACGTGATCAGCGATATGCTGACCCAGCCGCTTCTCGCCGATGAGGAGGTCGCGCGGGAGAGGAACGTGGTTCTGGAGGAGATCCGCCGGTACCGGGATGACCCGGAAGAGGCGGTCCATGATCTTCTCGACAGCACGATGTGGCCGGGCCACCCGCTGGGCCGACCCGTCGTTGGTCGGTCCTCCACCGTCAAGCGGTTCGAGGCTCATCGGATTCGCTCGTTCATGGATCGGTATTACGAACCCTCGCGGATCGTAGTGGCTGCTGCGGGTCGGATCCGCCACGGGGCTGTGGTCAAGCTGGCCGAGCGGTATTTCGGTGCGATGCCCGGCAGGGCACGCCGTCGACCTCAGGTTCAGCCGATACCGATCGCCGCCGAATCGTTCAAGCGAAAGCGGATTGAGCAGGTCCAGTTCTGTCTCGGCATACCGACGTTCGGCCATCGGGATCCCCGGCGCTACACCGTGGCGCTGATCGATATGGTGCTCGGCGGCAGCATGAGCTCCCGCCTGTTTCAGGAGATCCGGGAGAAGCGGGGTCTGGTCTACGATATCGGCTCGCATATCATCGGCTATCGGGACACGGGCCTGTTCGCCGTGAGCGGCGGCGCCGGACCGGCGACGTTCGGGCAGGTACTTGAGCTTATCCGGCAGGAACTGCAGCGTATCCGCAAGGCCGGCCTCGAACAGGACGAGATCGAACAGGCCAAACAACGGGTGCGCGGTGTACTCGTGCTCAGCCAGGAGAGCGCAACGGCCAGGATGATGGGTGTCGGCAAATCCCTCCTGCTGTTAGATCGCGTGGTGCCCCTGGACGAAGTACTGGCCGGAATCGAGAGTGTGACCAATGAGATGATCCGCGATGTCGCCGGTGAGCTCTTCCAGCCGGATCGGATCTCCCTCGCGGCTATAGGGCCTCTGGGGCGGGAGTGGGCAGCGGCATGATCCGTATAGCGGTTGCCGGTGCGGCCGGTCGAATGGGGCGCGAAGTCGTTCGGACAGCGCTGTCCGATCCGGGCATGAGCCTTGTCGCGGCGTTGGATCATCATCACTGCGGCGATGACGTCGGGGTACTGATCGGAGCTCCGACATGCGGCGTTCAGGTGGAACCGATGTCCGCTGAGGCTCTGGCACGGTCCGCCCCCGAGGTTGTGGTGGACTTTACGGTGCCGCAGGCCGCTGCCGGCAACGCGCTGCTAGCGCTGGGAGCCGGCGCCCGACCGATCATCGGTACGACGGGTCTGGACGAGACGGATCTCGAGCGGATCCGGGGCGCACTGGAGGGCACGTCGCTGGCCGCCCTCGTTGTGCCGAACTTCGCCATTGGGGCCGTCCTGATGATGCAGTTCGCCGCACAGGCCGCCCGGTATATGCCAGGTGTAGAGATCGTGGAACTGCACCATGACGCGAAGCTGGACGCTCCCTCGGGGACAGCCCGGTTGACTGCCGAGCGTATCGCGGCAGTTCGCGAGAGGACAGCCGGAGTCGATGAAGCCACAGAAGCCCGTGGTCAGGAGGTGGCCGGTATTCGTATCCACAGCGTGCGCTTACCCGGGCTGGTTGCCCATCAAGAGGTGATCTTCGGTGCGATCGGGCAGACCCTGACGATCCGCCACGACAGTATCGACCGTCGATCGTTTATGCCCGGCGTGAAACTGGCCGTTCAGCGGATATCATCGCTGAGAGGACTCCATATTGGGCTCGAAGCCGTACTCGATCCATAACGATCGGGTCGATAAGGTGAACGAGCCCATCGGTCCGATCAGCCTGCTGCCCGATATCCTGGCGCCGTCTCTGGATGTCATCTTCGTCGGAGCGGCCCCGAGCCCGACGGCGGCGCGGATCGGCCATTATTACGCGGGCAGGGGCAATCGATTCTGGACGCTCCTGCATCAAGCCGGCTTTACCCCTCGCCTGTTGGATGCTACGGAGGACCATCAGGTCCTGCAGTACGGGATCGGTTTGACCGCTGTGTTCACGGACCGGATATCGACCATGAATAGCCTGCTGCCCACGCCCTCCCGGGATGAGATTGCAGACCTGGAACGGCGCATCATCGCCTGCGCGCCCCGTTTCGTTTGTTACAACGGCAAGGACGTCTGCAGGATGTGCACGGGTATGTCGAACCCGTTATGGGGCGAGATGAGCGAACCTATTGGCGGGAGTCGGCGCTACGTTGTGCCGAGCTCCAGCGGCCGCGCGGATCGGTGGGGTATGGAGCGTCTTCAGCTCTTCATCGAGCTTCGGGAGCTCGTTCACGCCGGGGGATCATCCGACAAATAGCCGGCAGGCGAGCGTAATCCGGTCGGGCTCTGCGAAGATCAGGTGAGCCAGACGGCGATGATGTAGCCGATGAGAAAGAGGATGATCGGAATGGAAAGCAATGCCAGCCCCACGATCCAGGCTTTTCCGCCGAAGTTGAACGGAGCAAGCTCGCCGCAATAGGGGCAACGGGTCCAGCGACTCGCGATCATGCGCCCGCAGGCCGGACACGGCTTGGAGCGATGGTGCGATCGATGGCGGCGGTGATGCCGCTTAGATGATCGCGACGACGTATGCGAGCTCCCGGTCGAACCCTCGTCAGGATCTCTATCTTCAGCTTCAGCGGTTGATTGGTCCACGTTGTGTCCCCGACGACTGCGAAGTCCAAGCTATAACCACGATTCGGACACTCTGGTTACACCGATATATAACGCCTTATGCGGTCGATCGATATACTGGTGGGCGATACAAGATTTGAACTTGTGACCTCCTCGGTGTCAACGAGGCGCTCTCCCCCTGAGCTAACCGCCCCAACGCGAGTATTATACTGTCTATGAGCCCCAACCTCATCACGTACGCCTCCGGAATCCTATGAAATCCGACCCTGAGATGACGCACGAGCCGGGGGTGCGCGCGGCTGATGTTGCGCTTCTGGATCAGGGATCTGGCCCGGACGTCCTGACGTATGCCGTTCCGCAGGAGCTTCAGGATACAGTCGTGATCGGCAGTCCCGTTCAAGTTACCGTCGCTCGGCGCAGCATGATGGGGTACGTCATCGCGCTTCGGACCTTGCAGGAGGATGATCCGCTCATAGAACGGCTGGTCGTATTGGCGAAGGCTCCGGACGATGCCGTCTGCCTGACCGAATCGGATCTGGACCTCGCTCGCTGGATGGCGGACCGATGGATGTGCCATCTCGGCCATGCGATCGGCGCTCTACGACCGCCAGCCCAGACGCCCGCCGTACGGCGTACGCTCCGCCTGACCGAGGCGGGTTCGATGATCGACTCACCGATTGCGGGTCGCATGAACGCATCGTGCAGGGAGCTGATCCGACTCCTGCAGAAGCACGGCGGACAGATCGGTCTCTCGTCCGCGAAGACTGTTCTAAAGGACCGATTGGGACGCGCCGTCAAGGCGCTGTCGGATGCCGGCTTGATCGTCAGCGAAGAGGCGTATCGCGGAGCGGCTGTACAGCCACGGATAGCCGCAGGCGTGCGGCGGGTGATGGGCGAGCAAACCGCCGTGCTGACCCCCATTCAGTCGAAGGCGATGGCGGCGCTCCCGGTCGACGGCGGGATCATGCCGATTGCGGACGTATGTCGCGAGGCGGGCGTCAGCAGAAGCGTACTCGATGGGTTGATACGAAGGGGAGTATTGGTCCGAAGCGACGTGACGATCGACCGGAATCCGTTGACCTCCCAGCGGATCGAGGACGCACCGCCGAACCTTACCCCTGAACAGTCGGAGGCGTTACGGATAATCCGCGCGGAGTCCGACAGGCGACCGGACCAACGCAGGCCGGTGCTCGTGCACGGAGTGACGGCAAGCGGGAAAACCGAGATCTATCTGGAGGTGATCCGGCAGACACGATCGGCTGGCCGATCTGCCATCGTGCTGGTGCCGGAGATTGCCCTCGCGGCACAGGTCGTCGATGTGATCACACGTCGGTATGGCGCGGACGTCGCCGTTCTGCATAGCCGGCTCGGCGCAGGTGAGCGGCACGACTCGTGGCAGCGCGTTGCCGATGGCCGTTGTCGCATTGTCGTTGGGGCGCGATCGGCGGTCTTCGCACCGGTTCGTAACCTGGGCCTGATCGTCATCGATGAGGAGCACGAGGCCGCGTACAAGCAGGAGGTTGAACCGCGATACCATGCGCGGGAGGTCGCTGAGGAGATCGCACGCCGCGCCAACGCCGTCGTCGTACTCGGGAGCGCTACGCCCAGCCTTGAGACGTTCCATCGAGCGCTGACCGGCGGGCTTCGGCACGTCCGTCTGGCGGGTCGAGCGACTGGCATCCAACCGCCCACGGTTGAGATCGTCGACATGCGAGCGGTGTTTCGGACTGCACCCTCACTGTTCAGTGAGCCGCTTCTGGGCGCCATTCGTGAACGGCTGGAGGCTCGCGAACAGGTGGTGCTGTTCCTCAATCGAAGGGGCTTCGCACGATTTGTGCTGTGTCGCGACTGCGGTTTCACGCCACAATGTCCGAACTGCGCGGTTGCCCTGGTGCTGCATACAACGGTCGGCGATCTGCGATGTCACCATTGCGGCTATTCCGAGGCGGCCCGGCCGGATTGCCCCGAATGCAAAGGCACGAGGTTACGCGCCTTCGGAGTCGGCACTGAGAAGCTGGAGAGCCAGATCGCGGAGCTGCTGCCGGAAGCGCGAATACTGCGGATGGACCGGGATACGACGAGTCGCAAGGGCGCGCATACCAGGATAATACGAGCGGTTCGGGCCGGAGAGGCCGATATCCTTCTCGGAACGCAGATGGTGGCCAAGGGGCTGGACTTTCCGCGCGTAACGCTCGTCGGGGTGATCAGCGCCGATGTCGGCCTGCATGTGCCGGATTTCAGGGCTGCCGAGCGGAGCTATCAGATCCTGACACAGGTGGCGGGCCGCGCAGGGCGGAGTCAGCTGCCGGGTCGCGTGATCATCCAGACGTTTACACCGGAACATTACGCCGTACAGTCCGCGGCGCGGCAGGACTACGACGCGTTCTACGCGAAGGAATCCGCAATGCGCGCGGAGCTCGGATATCCTCCATACGCGACCCTTATCAATGTGCTGGCCGCCGATGAGAACCCGGAAGCTGCCGAGGAGGCCGCCGTTGCGTTCGCGGACGCATTCCGTGCGATCGCGTCGGACGATTGTCGGATCCTTGGCCCGTGCCCGGCGCCGCTGGTCCGCCTGCACGGGCGGTACCGCTGGCACTCGGTGATCCGCAGCCCCCAAGGTCCAACGGCTCGGCTCCATGTCCGCGCTGCGATGGGCTCCCTTTCGCGCACCGTCCGTGAGCGATTGACGGTGGACGTTGATCCGGTGAATATGGCATGAGCGGTGGCCGCCGACGGTTGCCGATGGGTCTGACCGGTGCGCTCGGACTGATCTGGTTCGTTGCGGCCGCACAGGCGCCGAAGACCATCGATCGAGCCGCATGGATGCGGTCATCGCCATCGACACCGCTCCCCATTCTCAAACCGATGCCGGCCTCCTCCAGAACCTACCCGAATGCGCGCGACTTCATGCGGGTTCTGGAGCGATTTCCGCTCTATGGTGAGCGTGGTTGGCGGACACCGGCTGTGTCCGGGCACCCGATCGGCTTCTTTGGCGATCCAGAACATGCGGAGATGGGTCTCAGATCGATGGGCAACGTTGTTTTCGTCTACGCGCTCCTGTCGACCGATCCGCTATACGATCCGAAGCCGAGCGGTGTCGATTCGGCCCGATTGCTTGCCCGAGCCCGCGAGTGTCTGGAATACATGACGCGGGCGCATGTCACGGGCGATCTGACCTGCGGCGACGGGCGAAAGTGGGGTGATCACTGGCAGTCGGCCTGGTGGACGGCGAAAATGGCGCTGGGCGCCCGGTTGATCTGGCCGATGCTCACCGAGAACGAGCGGACACGGGTGGAACGGGTGGTTGTCCATGAAGCGGATCGTCATCTGAGCCGACAGGCCCCGGGAGGCGCGTTGAGTAACACACGATCCGAGGAGAACGCCTGGGATGTTGAAGTTCTCGCTGCAGCCATGGCGATGTTTCCCGGACACCGCCACGCCAATGCATGGAAGGCCAAGCTGATCGAGTTCTCGGCCAACACCCTATCCGCGCCTCAGGATCTCACGTCCGCAGCGCTGCTCGATGGACGGCCCGTTCGGGATCAGGTCTATACGACGAATATCCATTCCGACTACACCATCGAAAACCACGGGGCTTTCCATACGTGCTACATGGCCTGTCCGCTGCATTCGTTCGCCTGGAGCTATCTCGCGCTGTCCCTATCGTCCGAATCCGCCCCCGATGCGCTGTTCCATCATTATGCTGATGTATGGCGCCGGCTCCGACCGCTATTCTTGAACTGGCGGTTCGCCTATCCTTCTGGCAAGGATTGGCCTCGCTACGCCTATGGCTTATCGTTCATCATGCCGGCGCTCGCGGCGCTCCAGGAGCGCTATGGCGATCGAACGGCTCGGTATATCGAAGCCAGGCGAATGCGCGCGTTCGAGTTGGAGCAGCGGGCGAACCGCGACGGATCCTTCTTCGGCGCAAGATTCACGCGCAACATCATGATGGACCGGTGGGCGGAGTACGAAACCGACGCCTATGCGAATATCGGTGCGGCCTACCTTCTGCATCGCCGTCGGGGTCTCTATCCGCCGATCATCGACCGCCGTTCTCTGGACCGGCAGCTTGCAGACGCGCATTCAAGCCCCGAGGCTGGATTGGCGTATGTGCGCTACGGGTCGACGTTCGCCTCGATGGCCTGGCGCCGATTGGAGGGACCCGTCCCGTGCGCCTATTTCCTGGATACGGCCGCGGATGACCTTGCCGAGTGGGGACCCGGCAATCTGCTCGGGCGCATCGAAGTGGCAGGCGCGGATCGACGACGAGCACAAACGGTTCATCAAGATATCGTAACCCCAACGAGTCTCCGCAGCGTCGGCACGATCACCTATCTGGACCGGGCCGGGGCTCCGCTCTACGCGCACGAGATCCGATTCGAGGCCGATCTAAAGGAGCGCGTGGCGACCATTAGCTCCCGTTTTTCGGCCCTGCAGGACCTTACCGTTGAGTCGACCGAAGGGCTCAGGCTCCATGTGGCGAACGACTTCTTCAACGGTTATCGTCGCCGATGGCGCCATGAGGGCGGGCTGTACGACGAGGTGTACCGTCCGCCCTCCGTCCCGCCGGAACAGGAAACCCTGCGCACGGTGCAGTTTTCGAGCTCGTGGATAAACGTCGACAATCGGATCGGCCTTCGCGCGCTGGACAGGGTTGGACCGTTCGTGCTGCGGTACTCGGACCGTCAGAATGGAGCCTGGGGCAGCGTGCATTATTCGGTTCTCGATTGTCCCGCGCAGGATACCTCTCGTCGTCAGTATCGGAAAGGTGAAACCATACTGAACGGCCGGTACGTGGTCATTCTCGGCGATTCCCGACGTACCCGGTCATGGCGGAAGTCACGGGAGACGACCATACCCCTGTAAGAGGTGATGTCGATGACGCCTGGCTTGCTGGACATCCCCGTAACGCCGGATTGGGAAGGCTTGATGCAAAGCCTTCGACGGGAAGGCGCCCCGTCCCGGGTGCACCACATTGAGTTGTTTCTCGATCCGGAAGTCAACGATGCGATCGTACAGCGGTTTGACCTTCCGGAGCGGGGTGAAGCTGGATCATTGGACCGCTTCATGTGGCGCTATGTCGCAATCCAGCGGTTTCTGGGCTATGACTTCCTCCGCTGTGGCGTCGAGGCGATGGACTGGCCGCTGAACCGTGTTACGACAACGGATACCGCGGATCTCATGCGGGCGCCCGGACGGAGTTACATCAACGAACAACGCGGGCCGATCACCAGCTGGAGTGAGTTCGAGGCGTATCCGTGGCCCGACCCTGACCGGGCGACAACGCGGATGCTGGAATGGTGCGAGGCCAACCTGCCCGACGATATGTGCGTCATTGCGGGCGGCGGCTTCGGGCATATTGCCGAGCATCTAATCTGGCTCATGGGCTATGAGACGATCTGCTACGCGCTATACGACGACCGTGATCTCGTGAAAGCGATCAGCGATCGCATCACCGCGATATACGCGCGGGTGATGGAGCTCGTCCTCCAGTTCCCGCGAGTGAAGGCGACCTGGGGCAGTGATGATTTCGGCCACAGGACCGGTACCCTGATCAGCCCTGACGATACGCGCGAGTTCATTCTCGGCGGTCATCGGATTCTCGCGCGCTTGAGCCATGAGGCGGGGCGCCCGTATCTGCTCCATTCCTGCGGCAATCTCCGAACGATCATGGATGACCTGATTGACGACGTGCAGATCGACACCAAGCACTCCTTTGAGGATACGATCGAGAGCGTCAGCGATGCAAAACGGACCTACGGTCAGCAAATCGCCCTTCTCGGCGGGATCGATGTGGACTTCCTCTGTACCTCCGATGAGGCGGCCATCCGGTCGCGGGTGCGCAGGACGCTCGATGAGTGTATGCCCGGGGGCGGCTACTGCCTGGGTACCGGCAACAGTGTGGCGAACTACATACCTCTCGACCACTATCTGATTATGCTGGACGAGGGGAGGCGCTGGCAGGGATAGAGCCCCATCCGTTCCGTACGAATGGGCTGCAACAGGGGGGCGACCTCGCGGTGTCTTATCCCTTGATCATATAGAGCAACATCACCGTCGGAGCAGCAGCCTCGACGGTATGGGGGAGCTCGGCCGGCATCCAGGCCCAGAAACCGGGACCGGCGGACCGCTGGTCATCGCCCAGCGTTACGACGGCCTGCCCGCTAAGGATGTGTATCGTAGCCGGTACCGAGGCGGTGTGCTCCGACAACTCTTGTCCGGCATCGAAGCCGAAGAGGACGACTTTAAGCCGATCGTCGTTGTGGATCGTGCGGCTGATGATGCCGTCGTGCGGTATTTCGACTTCCGCACTCATATCCATAATCGCAGTCGATGTCACCATCAGAGGAACTCCTTGCAACGACGCGCCGTCGGAGGCGCTTCGTCCTGATCCTACACCTATTATAGCCAGTATCCGGGGCCAGATCGCTCCACCTCACCTCGCTGCATCGCCGGCGGACCGGCTGCTGCAGGCTCCAACGGGCGATCGTGCCGGGATAGGGTGCATGTGCTATATTAGATCGAAGGCCATCGAAAGCTGGACACTGTATGCCTCGAGACCGTCAAGGTCGGTACGATGGGGCGTACAGATGCAGGCGCCGAGAGATCGGCGATGACGAGTGCAGGAGGGGCTGGCGTGGAGTTCACGGTCGAGCGCATCAATAGCGTTGTGCTGGTTGTGATCAAAGGCGACCGGCTCGATGCGAACAACTCGAATATCTTCAAGCGGGCGATGGAACCCGTCCTCGCAGGGTCGGCTCAGGCGGTGATCGACCTGGGCGCCGTCCGGTTTATGGATAGCTCGGGTCTCGGAGCTCTATTGTCCTGTCTGCGAAGGATGAACGCTGCTGGCGGTGCACTCCGACTGGCCGCCCTGCAGCGGCCGGTTCGTGCCGTGATGGAAATGGTGCGGATGCATCGCGTATTCGATATCTATGACACCCGAGACGCGGCCCTCGCGGACGCTGAAAAGGCCGGTGCGGCCTAGGACTCTGACGGATCCGGTCCGGTTGGCAATCTCCGTTTGACTAGCCTGAGGACATTACGGCCGAGGTTGTCTCGTAGATAATCTGTTTCATCGACGCCCTGCCTGATGAAGTACACGCCCAGCGCCTGGGGGCGGTCTGTGCCGAGCTCTGGCAGCGGAACGGCGCTCAGGTTGAATCCCGCCCCGGCGTCGTAGATTCGGAGTTCGATCCTGTCCGCGAATGCCTCCGCTATGATCTGCGTCGTGAACTCAGGATGATGGGCGTGAGCGTGTTCGATGACGTTGCGCGCAGCCTCATGGGCAGCCAGGGCTAATCGGTCCACCTCGGCGGCGCCAAAGCTGGGTGGTTGGAGCGACTGACAGAAGGAAACGATAAAGTCGCTGACTTGCCCGAGCTCTTCCCGATCACCGCTTACTTCCAGGGTTCGGATATGGTCCGGTTCCTCTGCGGGCTCGTCCTGGATCTGGACGGCCATACAGGTGATATCGTCGCCGGGCGGAGCGGACTCTCGGAACTCCACAACTGCCTCCTGTAGATGAGCCACTATCTCCCCGGGGGAGGCGGACGCATGTCGCAACACTGTTTGGATGGCCCGCTCCACACCGAACACGTTCAGGTTCGGATCTTCCGCCTCGATCACCCCGTCGCTATAAAAAAGAAAGCGATCACCGGGTGCGAAGCGGACCTGAACGGGTGCGAACACCTCATGGTTCAGAATGCCGAGGGGCAGATTATCGCCCTTGACCAGGCGACACAGGCCTTCGGTTCGACTGAAGTGAACGATCTCGGTGTGTCCACAATCGATGATCGTGCAGCGCCAGGTTGTCCGGTCGAATCGCGCGTAGCTAAGCGTCACGAAACTGTCCATACCCATCAACTCTGCCGACATGTGCTGATGGACCGACGCGACGATCTCAGAGGGAGATGGCAATCGCTGGAACGGTGCAAGGTGACGGGTGAGTTGGCGGACCGCCTCGTGAAAGTAGTTTTTGGTGATCGCACCGAGGAGCGCCGCGGTCAGCCCCTTGCCCATGACATCACCGACCAGGACATCGACGACGCTTTCTGATAGACACAATCCGAGAACGAAATCGCCGGAAATCACGCTCCCCGGTTGCGCTGCAGCGGCCATTTGCAGCCAATCGGTTCGGATCGCGGGATCACCGATCAGCAGCGTCTTCTGGATCCGTTCCGCGATCGCCTCATCATGGATGCGCGCCTCGAGAAGCGCGGCCTGGTCGCGCCGTTGATCGCTGACATCCCGCACAAACAGGCTGAGCATGGCAGAGCCGTTCAGCGACGCGAACGATACTGAGACCTCTACGGGAAACTCCTCGCCGCTCCGCCGCACGGCGACGCTCTCGAAACGATGCGGTTTGCGACGGATGCGCTCGATTGAATGGACGCCTGCGGTGCGCCAGGCTGCGTGATGTCGGGCTGGAGCGATGACGCTCAACACAGGTGTACCCATCACCTCCGAAGCCGAGTATTCGAACATCCTTTCCGCCTGCGGGTTCCAACCGGTGATGAATCCGTCGTTGTCAGTCGATATGACAGCGTCAAGCGAAGTGTCGATGAGAAGACGGGTCCGTTCCTCGCTGGCCCGAAGCGCCAGAGAGGCATCACGGTCCTGGATCGCATCGACCAGCAGCTCGGCGGCCGAAGCAAACGCACTCGCCTCTTCACTCTGCCAGACAACATCCGGTCGGCTAAGAAAGGCCAGGCAGCCCCAGAGGCGGTGGCGCACAAATACCGGAGCCAGGATAAGGACATGCCTGCCGAACGGTGTGAGGACCGGCCCGGGCGTAATAGGAACCTCCGATGCTGTTAAGTACGGATCGATAGACCATTCCTTCAGGCGGTTTCGTACCGCTGTATCGATGGCGGCAAGGATATCGGCAGGCGATAACTGCCGATTCTCCGTCCACCACTGGTGAATCCGCACCGTATCCGATGTTGGACGATCGGCGACCGCTACCACTGCGGCATCAGCCGCCGTACCGACCAGCTCAAGGAAGCGCTGGATTGTGCTGTCCCAGTCATCATTCCCCAGAAATCGTTCGGCAGCCTGAGCCACGGCATGGACAATCGCATTGCGCCTCTGCGCTGTCCGATCGGCTACGACGCGCTCCGTTACATCCTCGACCATCACCAGCGCATGGCCGGACGCTTGAGTTGGCGGCGATAGAAGGGCAACCGTCAACGCGAGCCAGAGCCGCTCCTGACCGTCTCTCTCAAGGAGCGTCACCATACGACCCGATTGACCGTTCCGGCATGCATCCTCAAACAGGCTGTGATAACGGGAGCGCTCCGTCAAGATGTCCGTGAAACGAGAACCGACGATGTCCGTCTCCTCCAGCCCGAGCGTGGCGCAGAGGTTCGGATTCGCCGATACGATCTGCCCCTGGGTGTCGAGCAGGGCCAACCCGATCGGACTATGGGCAAAGATGCGCCGAAATCGTTCCTCGCTTCTGGCAAGAGCCTCGACTGCATCACGTTGGGCCCGGCGCAAGTCGCGATTGCTGAGCGCACTGCGGACCGCCCGGTCGAGCCGAGCCAGCCGATCTTTCAGAATATAGTCCGATGCGCCCAGACGCAGGCATTCGGCGGCCGCCTCGTCTCCAAGGGCGCCGGTTACCACGATGACCGGGATGTCGGCGCCACTGGCTTTGACTGAAGCGATGGCGTCGAGAGCCGTCATGGAAGGGAGGCTGTAATCCGCGAGGATGATGTCCGGATTCCTCGCGAGTTGGGCTGAGAACTGATCCGGTTGTTCTACCCGTACCCAATCGACGGTATAACCCGCTGCCTCGAGTGCGGAAGCCATGAGGACAGCGTCAGCCGGCCGGTCTTCCAGGATTAACAGGCGGATCGGATCGGACACTCATTGTACTCCTGCAGGTCTGCGGGATGTCGCTATGGCGCATCCCGCGTCGCCGGAATCAGCTCAATGGTACTACCTTTCGCAAACGCCGTCGAATATCCTTCCTGGCGCCGTTTCGTCCGAATCAACGGGGCAGAGGTCGACATGCCGTATAGTCTATCGGGTACCGTATGCCGAAGATGGGTACGGGAGGATTGCGGATGCTCGGAATGCGTTGCTTTGTCATTGGACTCGCCTCTCTGATCGCCTCGTCCGCCTGCGCCATCGAGCCATTTCGGTTCGTCCACATCACCGATACGCACGTGGGCTCCAGTCAACACGGCGACATCGTCCGGTCGCTGCTGGACCGCCTGAGGAGCGAGAATCGTCCGGCGTTCATCATCAACACCGGCGACGCCACGGAGCTAGGCACCACCGAGGAGTTCGCCGCATATTCGGACGCAATCAAAGATGCGCCTGCGCCGGTATACACCGTTCCAGGCAATCACGATGTGCGTTGGGCGCCTACTGGTAAAGAGGCGTTCGCCAGAGCGTGCGGGCCGGCATATCGTGCGTTCGAATATGGAGGATGCTGGTTCTATCTGCTGGACAGCACTGTTGTCCTCGAACACTGGGGGCATTTCGATTCGGATCAGCTCCGGAGGCTGGCGACGGATCTCCGAAAGATGAAACGGGGCGCCCCCGCCTTTATCTTCTTCCATCATTGGCTGGGCCGGGAAAAGACCAATATCGACAACGCAGCGGAGCTCCTGACGATACTTGCTCCATACAACATCGCAGCGATCTTTGTGGGTCATGGGCATTCCGATCTCCAATGGCAAACGAACGGAATACCCTCCTTCATGGCCCGAGGGCTCTATCAGGGCTCCCATCATGAAATCGTGGTGGAGGGTGATACCGCCCGCGTCCTCCGAGTGATCAGGGCGGATGGGCGCGATCAGTATAAGGAGATTGCGGTCCTGGACCTTCGACCGCGAGAACGACCAGTGTTCAAAGCGAGGTGGCTGGGACGTGCGACCGCGAACGGCAAACGACGGTTCCAGGCACGGTGGACCGGCGGTGGTTTGACGCCGTCCTCGGTCTATGCATGGGCCGTGGACGGGCGTGTCGCAGGGGAGGGGAGACCGGACGCTGATGGATGGTTCCGCCACGAGGTTGACCTCGCCTCACTGCAGCCCGGTCATCACGATGTGACGGTAACGGCTACGGAAGCCGGACGAACCTTTACGGAGTCGCTGACGGGGCTTGTCAGTGCCAGCGATGCCGGCGCACGAATGCTCTGGGAACGGCGGGCCGACAGCACGATCCAGGGCTCGGTGTCGATCGGTGACAACACGGCCTATGTTGGGTCGGTCGATCATCAACTCTATGCCATCCATGCGGCGACGGGCAGGGTCCTGTGGCGTTACAGGACGAATGGAGCGATTTTCGCGACCCCCTGCGTCAGCGGGGCTCTCGTCCTGATCGGCTCGATGGATCACTACCTCTACGCCATCGATCGCAAGTCCGGCCGATTACGATGGAAGTACGATACGGGAGCTCCTGTGCTCGCATCGGCCGCTGCGGCCGGCGGGATTGCCTGCATAGGCGGCAATCGTTTCATCCACGGAATCGACCTCGAGAGCGGCGCACCACGCTGGCGGACCTCTACCGGTTCCTTTTTTCAGTCACGGTGCGGCGTCGGAGACGGGAAGTTCATCCTCGGCGGCTGGGATAATACGTTGTACGCTCTCGACATTGCGACGGGCTCGACGGTCTGGAAACAGCAGATGGGCAGGACGAACGGCGGTCGAGGACGACTCAGCTTCTACTATTCGCCCGCGATCACGTCGCCGGCGGTCACCGGTGATCGAGTCTATGTCTGTACGAACGATGGTGTGCTCCACTGCCTCGCGCTCTCCGACGGCTCCGAGCAATGGATCACGCGCGCTCCCGCTGACGGCGATGTCTTCGGTTATTCCTCGCCGATCGTCTGCAACGGCAAGGTGATCCTGGGTGGCCTCGGCGAGGAGGGACGGGGCGATTGTTACGCGGTGGACGCAGCCAACGGCGCCCTGGTCTGGAGGTGCGCGACCGGCGCCGACAACTACGATTCGGGGCCGGCCCTCATCGGCGATCTCATAGCGATCGGATCCGTGAGCGGCCGGGTTTCATGGATCTCGCCAGGAGACGGTCGCCTTGTCGGCGCCTACGTTCCGAGGCCGGGATATAGTTTCTCAACGCCAGCGGCTTATGGTCGAACTGCGCTCACGGCCTCGATGAACGGGTATGTTACGGCCATTCAGGCTCCGGCCACGCTCATATCTACTCGTTAGAGAGGTGTACCTATGATCGATCCCAAACTGCTCGAGATACTGGCATGTCCCGCCTGTGACGAACGTCCGCCCGTGGCGTTGCAGGGCGAAGAGCTCGTCTGTGCTGTCTGCGGTCGTCGATACCCGATCCGGGACGGTATCCCCGTGATGCTCGTGGACGAGGCGGTTGTCGGTACGCCTGGCGGAACAACAACCGGATGATCCGGATCCTGGTCCTGCATGGGCCGAATCTGAATCTGCTCGGTGTCCGCGAGCCCCAGGTGTACGGCCGGATGGGCTACGATGAGCTGAATCGAAGTATCAAGGAGCGCGCCGCGGCCCTGGAGATCGAAGCGCGAATCATACAATCGAACTCGGAAGGCGAGCTTATCGATGCGATCCACGATACGCTCACCTGGGCCGACGGCATCATCATCAACCCGGGCGCCCTCACCCATTATTCGTACGCGATCCGGGATGCTCTCTCTGCGGTACGGTTGCCGTGCATCGAGGTCCATATCAGCAATATCCACGCTCGAGAAGATTGGCGGCGGCAATCGGTGGTTGCTCCGGTCGTGGTGGGGCAGATCACCGGTCTTGGCGGACAGGGGTATCTGATTGCTATCGATGCCCTGAAACGGCTGATAGAGGAGAGCCATCGATGACCGAGCGACCCGGCATCGGCCATCGACTGGATTCTCTTCGAGACGAGCTTGTCCACGCGGAGATCGACGCGCTCCTCGTCAGCGACGTCCTGAACGTTCGCTGGTTAACCGGGTTCACCGGTTCGCTCGCCTACGCGTATGTAAGCGGGACGGAGGCCTGGATCGGGGTCGATTCGCGCTACACGGTTCAGGCCAGCGGCGAGTGCCCCGGATGGCGCGTGGAGCGACTTGCCTCAAGCAGCGCGGAGAATCTCGCGGAGCTTCTCAAGGGGCAGGGGATTCGCAGATTGGGCGCAGAAGCGGACCAACTCACCTATGCGGCGTTCTGTTCGATGCGCGACCGGCTGGATGGCGCGGTTGAACTCGTTCCGACAAACGGCATCATCGGCCGGTTGCGGATGATCAAGGACGACGTAGAGCTGAACGCGATCAGAGCCGCCTGTCGTGCGGTGGATACCGTCGCCACGCATCTCATGGGTTTTCTCCGTCCGGGGATCTCGGAGCGGGACGTCATGATTGAGTTGGAATCGACGCTTCGCAGTGGCCTTGGGCTCGAGATCGCCTTTCCGAGTATCGTGGTCTCCGGGCCGCGGACGGCGCTGCCCCACGGCCAGCCGACGGACCGGCTATTGCAGCCCGGGGATTTTGTCACCATGGATTACGGCGCCAAAAAGGACGGGTACTGTTCCGATATCACCCGGACGATTGTGCTTGGCGCGGCCGATTCGGAACAGACTCGGGTCCATAGCGTCGTTCTGGAGGCGCAGCGAAGGGCGATCGCGGGGATCAGGAACGGCGTTGCGGCCAGTGCCGTGGATGCCCTTGCCAGGGAGCACATTGCGGCGAACGGATACGGCGACTACTTCGGCCATGGACTCGGACACAGCCTCGGACTCCACGTTCATGACGGAGGCGGCATGGCGCCCTCGTCGAACCTGACGCTCCAGACGGGCATGGTCCTGACCGTCGAACCCGGCATCTATGTCCCGGGTTGGGGCGGCGTCAGAATCGAGGATGACATCGTCGTCACGGCGGACGGATGCGAGGCGCTGACCTCCGCGAACCGGGAGCTCGTAGAGATCATCTAACGCCGCCGCCGACGAGAACTCCCCCGCTGCTAGGGGTTCAGGAGTTTACGGACTTCGTCCGTCTCCAGGTTATCGCGAGTGACTTTGGTGACACCGGTGTCGATCACTCTCGGGTCGATCTTCTCGCCGTTGGCGGCTTTCATCGCGGTCTGCACGCCCTCAAAGCCCATCCGATACGGGTTCTGGACGATGAGAGCATCAACAACGCCATCCTTCAGCGCCTGGATCTCGGCGTCGGACGCATCGTAGCAGACAAGCTTGACCGCGCCAACTTTGTTCATCTGGCGGATGGCCTGGATGGCGCCCTCTGCTCCCCCCTGATTCGCCGCGAATATGCCCGCGAGGTCCGGTGTGGCAGTGAGCATCGACTTAGTCTTATCCAGCCCAACGGAGACGTCGCTATTGGAATACAGGACACGGTCACCCAGCTGGATGCCCTTCACACCGGCGATCCCGTCACGAAAGCCCTTCTCCCGATCGTCCGACGACCCCGCGCCCTTTACAAATGGCAGAAGGCCCACTTTGCCTTTACCGCCGATCGCAGCTGCGAGCGCTTCCGCCGCGGCCCGGCCACCCCGTACATTGTCCGTAGCGAGAAAGGCGGCGCTCACGTCGGGTGTGATGCCGGAATCGATCGTGACAACGGGAATGCCCTGCTTCTGCGCGTCTTCGACATAGCGCACGAGGCTCTTGGCGTCGCAGGCTGCAAGGACAATCGCCTTAACCTTGCGGGTGATCGCATTCTGCACCACCCGGATCTGGCCGTCAATATCGGTTTCCTCGGTGGGGCCTTCCCAGTGGATACGGACCCCGAGCTGCTTGCCCGCGGCTTCTGCGCCCGCCTTGACCGCCAGCCAGAACGATTGGCTCGTACCCTTAGGGATGACGGCGATGACCGGCTCGGCGGCCTCGGGCGCCTTATCGGCGCATCCTGCCAGCAGCGCCACAGAGAGGATGAGAAGCAAGACGAACGCCGGTGTGCGTAGCATATTGGATCGCTCCTCCCGATGGATGGCCTCTTGCGTCGACCGATCCATGTTCCACTTCGTATTGTATACCACGGAGGCGGCTATCTCAGACGACGAGTTGGCTCAAGATCCGGTCTGATGATCAGCCATGACGCGGTGGTCTCCGACTTGATGGACGAGGTACACTCCGTACCATGTACCGACAAAGGACGGCAAGCAATCGGTGACCGAGGTCCCAGTTCGCCTCGAAACATTCGCCAATCCGAGACCGGAGCGGGACTACACCATCACCCACGTCTGTCCCGAGTTCACGTCGGTTTGCCCGATCACCGGATTGCCGGACTTCGGTGAGATCACGATCGAGTATGTAGCCGACGCGCTCTGTGTTGAGCTGAAGTCGCTCAAGTACTACCTCTTCGGATACCGTCAGCAGGGCATCTTCTACGAGGCAGTCGTCAATACAATCCTCGATGACCTCGTCGCGGCCCTCCGCCCGCGTTCGATCGTGGTGTCGGGCAAGTTCAGCGTTCGCGGGGGCATTCATTCCACGGTAACCGTCTCCCATCGCAAGCCGGGCGGCGCAGATTCCGCCTGATGTACACGCTGATCGTTCGAGCCTCCTTTGAGGCGGCCCACTGGATCCCGGGGCACCCGGGAAAGTGCGCTCGGATGCACGCTCATTCCTACAGGGTTGAAGCCGAGTTCGTTGGAACCGAGCTGAACGAGATCGGCATGGTCCACGACTTCGCCGATCTGCGCCGGGTTCTCGACGAGATCGTACCGGACCATTGCGTATTGAACGATGTGATGGACGAGCCCTCCACAGCCGAAAATCTGGCGGCCTGGCTGTATCAGCGGCTTGTCGACGCCGGGTTGCCCGTCGCGGCGGTGACCGTATGGGAGACAGAACGATATGGCTGCAGGTATCAACGCGATGCCGAATCGGCGCCACGGCGCTCGGTCTGATCGGAGGCAGGTCCCATGACCATCGGGGTTCTGAAGGAGACATATCCTGGTGAACGCCGTGTCGCACTGACTCCTGGATCGGTTCCCGCGCTGCTAAAGGCCGGTATGCAGATCGTTGTTGAGCATGCCGCCGGCGAGGCTTCGGGGTATTCGGATCACGCCTATACCGAAGCGGGGTGCAGCGTTCAGTCCGATCGGAATGAGATCGTGCGGCAGTCCGATATCCTCGTATGTGTACGATCCGGCGGCGCCGATCCCGAAGGCTGGGAGACCAGTACGGCAGGACTCCGAAGCGGCGCCGTCGTGATCGCGATGATGGATCCGCTGGCGCGGCCGGAGGAAGCGGAGCGGCAGGCTAAGACGGGCGCAACGCTCATCGCATTGGAGATGCTCCCTCGCATCACGCGTGCACAGTCCATGGACGTATTGTCGTCGCAGGCCAATCTCGCGGGCTATAAAGCCGTATTGATCGCTGCCAATGCTCTGCCCAAGCTCCTTCCCATGATGATGACAGCCGCTGGCACCATTACACCGGCGCGGGTATTTGTCATCGGGGCAGGGGTCGCGGGGTTGCAGGCCATCGCTACGGCTAAGAGGCTGGGGGCCGTGGTGACCGCCTACGATGTGCGGCCCGCGGTCAAGGAGCAAATCGAGAGTCTGGGCGCTCGGTTCCTCGAACTCCCGCTCGACGCTGGCGAAGCTCAGGGTTCCGGCGGCTACGCGCGGGCGATGGATGCGGAGTTCTATCGAAAGCAGGCGGAGGTTATGACCAGTGCGGTCGCGGAAGCCGACGGGGTGATCACTACGGCAGCAGTCCCAGGCAAGAGAGCGCCGATTCTGGTAACGGCTACCATGGTTGAGCAGATGCGGCCCGGGTCGGTCCTCGTGGATCTCGCCGCAGAGCGGGGCGGAAACTGCGAGCTGACGAAGCCGGGGGAGACCGTAGAGCATCACGGCGTTGCGGTGATGGGTCCGCTCAACATACCCTCGCTTGTTCCGTTTCATGCCAGCCAGCTCTTCGGCAAGAACGTCGCGAATCTGCTTGTTCATCTGGTTCGTCAGGGAGAGATTGTTCTTGATATGGAAGACGAGATCACAGCGGGAGCTCTCGTTGCGAGGGGTGGTCAAGTCGTCCACGAAGCGGTGCTTGCCGCTCTCACCGCTGGACGGCCCGCGGGCAGCGCGTAATAGTCGGTCCCTACATCCGTCCATCCTCGGTTAGGAGTGTTGTAACAATGGAATCCATGATGTCGAACTTCTACGTGTTCCTTCTCGCCACGTTCCTGGGCTTCGAGGTCATTCGACGGGTCACGCCGCTGCTTCATACTCCGCTCATGTCCCTGACCAACGCCATCTCGGCGATCAGCCTGGTCGGTTCGATCGTCATCCTGGGCGAACAACGGACGACGCTGACCGTTATCCTCGGCGCCCTGGCGGCCACCGCCTCGATGATCAACGTCGTCAGCGGCTTCCTTATCACGGACCGGATGCTCCGGATGTTCAAGCATCGCCCGCGCCCGACTGAGGATCGGAGAGGCTGATGCCCTCCGGCCACGAGACCGTCGCGGCAGCCGTCTCGATGCGAGAGCTGATCACTCAGATCAGCTATCTCGTCGCCGCCGGACTTTTCGTTCTATCTCTAAAATGGCTCAGTTCACCGACGACGGCTCGGCGCGGGGTCATCGCCGGCGAGGTCGGCATGCTGCTGGCCATCGCCGGGACGCTGCATCTGCCTGAGATCCATGCCTTCCACTGGATCATCGTGACCTTCCTCGTTGGGACCGCCATCGGGATTCCGATCGCCGTATTGATGCCCATGACGGCGGTGCCCCAGAGAACCGCGCTGTCTCACTGCTTCGGCGGTCTGGCTGTCGGACTGGTCGGCACCGCCAAGTACTACCTCTGGGTGGCGGAGGAACCGGCACGGCTGACGCATTTCGTCATGGGCGTCCTCGCCTTCGAGACGATCCTGGGCTATTTGACCTTCACCGGCAGCCTCATGGCTTTCGGAAAACTGCAGGGCCTGCTGCCCTCGAGGCCGATCACCTATCGCGGACAGAACTACGTTAACCTCGGATTACTGGCTATCGCCATCGCCATCGGCATCTATCTCAACATCGTGCCGAACCAGACTGCTCTGTTCCCCATCCTTATCCTGCTGGCTCTGGCCTTTGGCACGCTCCTGATCATCCCGATCGGCGGAGCGGATATGCCGACCGTGATCTCCCTCCTGAACTCCTATGCGGGGCTCAGCGCCTCCGCCATGGGTTTCGTTCTCAATAATAAACTCCTGATCATCGCGGGAGCGTTGGACGGCTCATCCGGTTTCATCCTGTCCATCATCATGTGCAAGGCCATGAACCGTTCCTTCGCCAATGTGTTGTTCGGAGCCTTCGGCGCCGTAACCCCTAAGGCTCTTGAGGCCGCCGAAGAGCGCCCGATCCGATCGGTTCAGCCGGAAGAGGCGGCCGAGATCCTGACGGCTGCCCAATCGGTGGTCATCGTTCCTGGATACGGTATGGCCGTTGCACAGGCGCAACACCGCGTACGTGAGCTGTACGATCAGCTGATGAAGCGGGGCATCGATGTGAAGTTCGGTATCCACCCCGTCGCCGGACGGATGCCCGGACATATGAATGTGTTGTTGGCCGAGGCGGATATCCCGTACGACAGCCTGTTCGAGATGGACGATATCAACTCGGAGCTGCCTCATACCGATGTCGCCCTGGTCATCGGGGCGAACGATGTGACGAATCCGGCTGCGCGAACAGACCGATCCAGCCCCATTTATGGTATGCCGATCATCGATGTTGATAAGGCTGCGACCGTGATGGTGATCAAGAGGAGTATGAGCGCGGGATTCGCCGGTATCGAGAATGAGCTCTATTACCTGGATAAAACGCTCATGCTATTTGGCGACGCTAAGGCCTATGTTGGTGACATGGTCAAAGCGATGGCGGCGGAGAACCGGTAGCGTCAGCGCCGCGGCCTGGGGCGCGCGCTTACTGCCGGCGGGATCGTCCATTCAGGGAACTAGAGCGTGGCGCAAGACCTCGCCGATGTCCTTGACCGTCCGTATGGTTAACTCGGACAGCACGGCCTCAGGGACATCCTCCTGAACATCCTTCGCATTGCGCTCAGGCAGAATCACAGTTCGAACACCGGCCCGATGTGCAGCCAGGACCTTCTCCTTGATGCCGCCCACGGGCAGAACGCGTCCGCTCAGAGTTATCTCCCCTGTCATGGCGAGGCGAGGCTGCACAGGCCGGCCTGTGAATAGACTGGCAAGAGCCGTGCACATAGTGATGCCGGCGGAAGGGCCGTCTTTTGGGGTTGCACCGGCGGGAACGTGGATATGGATATCGTGTTTGGCGTAGAAATCAGCCGGAGCCCCAAGGTCCGCCGCGTGGACTCGCACATAGGATAGGGCCGCCTGGGCGGATTCCTGCATCACGTCGCCAAGCTGGCCGGTTATGAGGAGCTGCGGGGAACGGCCGTCCGGCACGGCCATTGCCGTGGCTTCAATGAAGACGATATCCCCGCCGACCGGAGTCCAGACGAGTCCGGTAGCAACGCCTGGCGTTGAAACCCGTTCGTCGAGCTCCTCCGCTTCATATCGGGGGGCGCCGAGGTACTCGCGAACCTGTTTCGGGCCGATCTTCATCCTCTTTCGCTTACCCTCGGCGATGGCCCTGGTTGCCTTGCGACAAACGCTCGCGACGGTTCGCTCCAGATTTCGAACGCCGGCTTCGCGCGTATGACCGCGAACCATCGCCAGGACTGCGTCGGGCGTAATGGTCAGCCGGCCCTTGATGCCGTGCTCGTTAATCTGTTTCGGGATCAGGTATCGGAGGGCGATCTCAACCTTCTCTTCTTCGGTATAGCCCGCGATTTCGATAACCTCCATCCTATCTCGGAGGGGCGGTAGTATGGTCTCGAGCATGTTCGCGGTGGTGATGAAGAGAACGCGGCTGAGGTCGAAAGGCACCTCAAGATAGTGATCCCGGAAGGCGTGGTTCTGTTCGGGGTCGAGGGCTTCCAGCAGCGCGGACGAGGGATCGCCCCTGAAATCGGATGTGAGCTTGTCGATTTCGTCGAGCATGAAGATCGGATTGTTGGATCCAGCGCGTCGGAGCCCTTGAATGATCTGACCGGGAAGGGCCCCAACATAGGTCCTGCGATGGCCGCGGATCTCGGCCTCATCGCGAATACCCCCGAGTGATATCCGGACGAAGTTGCGTTCGAGAGCACGTGCGATCGATTTGCCCAGGCTGGTCTTCCCGACGCCTGGCGGACCAGCGAAGCAGAGGATCGGCTGTCGCAGTTCGCCTTCCGCACGAAACTTGCGGACCGCCAGAAACTCGATGATCCGCTCTTTGACCTTCTCAAGGCCGTAATGGTCCGCTTCGAGTATCGCCATCGCTTCGCCGATGTCGAGGTTGTCCGGCGTCGATGTGGACCAGGGCAGCGCGACCAACCAGTCCACGTACGTTCGAGCGACGGTGTATTCCGGCGCCGCCGTCGGCATTCGTGACAGGCGCTCCAACTCACGATTGGCCTCGCGCATGGCCTCTTCCGGCATCTGTGCCGCCTCGATCTTGGAGCGGAGCTCGCTGATCTCCTTGGTCCGCTCGTCGCTCTCACCAAGCTCCTTGTGGATCGCCTTGAGCTGTTCGCGAAGGTAATACTCGCGTTGCGCCCGCCCGAGTTCGGAGGCCACGTCGGAGTGGAGTTTGCTGCCGAGCTCCAGAACCTGAACCTCACGGGCCAGGATCGTGAGCAGGGCTTGCATTCGCTCCTTAATGGGGAGCGTGTCCAGTATGCTCTGACGCTCCTTGATCGAGAGGCGGGGCATGTGCGCGGTGACAAGATCGGTTAGTGCGCCAGGATCTTCGACGTTGTTGGTTAGACCCTGGACTTCATCGGGGATATCGGAAGATAGCGTGACGATCTGCCCAAACAACGCTACGATACTGCGCCGTGCAGCTTCGATCTCCGGTTCATCATCTGCGCTAGGTTCTGTCTCTTCAAGGCGGCGGATGCGAACGCGAAGGTAGGGCTCGGACTGAAGAACCTCCTCGATGGAGAAACGGGATATCCCCTGCACAATCAACCGGATACCGTCGGGAGCCTGCATCATCATACGGATGATTACCGCGACCCCGGTACGATGCAGGTCTTCAACGCCCGGGTGCTCGATTTGTGGATCGCGGACCGTGATGCATCCTACGATACGGTTGCCGCCGACGACGGTCTCGTTGACCATCTGCATCGAGCTTTCCCGCCCGACGTTCAGCGGCGCCACGAGGACGGGGAACATCACATACTCCCGCAGGGGAAGGATGCTGAGCTCCTCTGGCACAGGGATCCGGGTTACATTGAGACCGAGAAGGTGCTCATCCTGGTCGCCGATGGCGATATCGTCTGTACTCACTTCGGTTCTGACTGATCCTGAACAGCGATGGTAAGGACTGGCCGCTTCGGCAGGTGGATGGCGAGTATGCCGTTCACATACCGAGCGGATATCGCATCGCGAAGATACCGTGCGCCTGACGGTAGAGCAATCCGGCACTCGAACGGCCCAAAGTAAATCTCAAGCCGATGGCATCGGGTTCGCGCTGTTCGCTCCGGCTCTTCCTCGGTACGTTCGCCGGAGACCGCCAGGGACCGGCCGTCCGAGGCCAGGTTTACCCGGAGTTTCGAACTATCCACACCGGCCAGTTCCATTTTGACGAGTACGGCATCGTCGGTTTCATAGACATCAACATGGGGTTGCCAGAATCGGTCCGGCGGCGGATCGCCCATCAGGAAAGCCCGTAAGGCATCATCTGCCATCCGCTGCATCTCGTGTTCCAGACGACGCGCCATCATCAGGTCACGATCGCTCGATTGTTGCATGTGCGCAAAACCTCGTCCTGGATATGGTCCGGTCGGCGCCCGCATGCAGGACTCAGGGGCGGCCGAATCGAATATTGACACGGAGCGGGGCCTCCTGCATGCCGCGATCGACGAAATCCAACCTCATTTCATCGGTGGCTCAGAGCCGAGTCCGTAACCGCTCAGTGTATCTTTGTACGACCGAGGGTGTCAACCTTGTCCGACAGAACGAACACGACGCTGACATTGCATCTAGTGTCTCATACGCACTGGGACCGCGAATGGTATCTGACCTTTGAGGAGTTTCGTCTGCGTCTCGTCGACCTGATCGACCATGTCATCGATATCCTCGACTCGGATCCGCAGTTCCAGCATTTCAGCCTGGATGCTCAGACCATCGTACTCGAGGATTACCTCGAGGTCCGCCCGCATCGTCGAGCCGATCTAGAACGGCTAATACGCTGCGGTCGACTTGGGGTGGGACCATGGTACCAGCTCAACGACAGCTACCTGGTCAGCGGTGAGAGTACGATTCGGAGTCTGCTCATCGGTTCGCGCATTGCCAGGGGATACGGGGCGTGTCTGGCCATCGGCTATCTGCCGGATCAGTTCGGCAACATCTCGCAGATGCCGCAGATCTTTCGCGGCTTCGGTATCGATAATGCCATCGTCGGCCGCGGGAGGCGCATAACCGGCGACCGGACGCTGGAGTTCCACTGGGAGAGCCCCGACGGCTCACGCGTCATCGCGTCGCTGATGGCCTACTGGTACAACAACGCCCAGTACCTGCCGCCTGATTCCGCTGCCGCTGGCGCCTTTATCACGGAGCTGGCCCAGCGCATGGCGTCTCGATCGGCCCTGAACCACCTGCTGCTCATGAACGGCGTGGATCATCTGGAGGCCCAACCGTATGCCGGACGTGTGACGGCGGAGGTTGATGCGGCCTTCAAGGCGTCCGGCGCGGGTATGAATATCGTCCACAGTACACTGGAAGCGTACGTCGAAGGCCTGCGCGAAGCATCCGCCGATCCGGCTATCGAGACGGTGCGCGGCGAACTGCGGGAGGACCATGCCGGATCGTGCCTCGCCGGCGTCCTCTCAACACGAACCTACCTGAAGCAAGCCAACGCCGCAGCCCAGATTGCCCTTGAGGGACGTGCCGAACGACTGGCCGCGTTTGCGGCGATCGACGGTGCGCCCTATCCGACCGATGAACTGCGGTACGCGTGGAAGCTCCTGATGCAGAACCATCCGCATGACTCGATCTGCGGCTGCAGTATCGACCAGGTGCATCGCGAGATGATGCCCCGCTTCGAACGCGTCGGTCAGGTATGCGCTGTTCTGGAGTCCCGGGCGCTGGATGCCCTGACCGGTCGGGATCGGACCCTGGGCGCCATTGCGCCTCCGTGCGATCTGCTTGTCTGGAATACCCTGAACTGGGCTCGGACCGACCCGGTTGTCGTTACGCTGGCCTTTCCTCTGGGCTCACCGGCGCGCGGCAACGCCGTTCAGGAGCAAGAGCGCATCCTCCGCGGCATCCGTATCCTTTCCGATGATGGCTCCGAGATACCCTTTGGAGTCCGCTCCAATGAGATCGTTCTGGATACCGTTCTGAATCCGCATGAACTGCCCCTGGACCAGTGGGTGCAGCAGATGGACATCGAGTTTGCCGCCCACAACGTCCCTCCGTGCGGCTATGCGCGCTATCGCGTTGAGGCCGCTGGGCGGATGCCCGAGGCGACGGATGGGGCGTGGCCTCATCCGCTGCCCGAGGACACCTTCCTGATGGAGGATATGGGCGAGGTCGGAGACGAATACCTGCATCGGGCGCCGCTGAGGGATTCCCGCATCCGGCAGACCATTGATCTGCAGCGGGATATTGCCGTGGAGAGTACCGCCGTTCGCCGGAGCGTCGTCGCCGATGCCGCGCTGCAAATCCCTGAGACCTCAAGCCCGGCGGCACGATCGACCCGCCTGGTGTCGTTGCCCGTTCAGATACAGCGCACCGAATGGGCGGATGTGGCGCGCTGGGAGTACGATATCGTGGTGGACAACCGTGCCCGGGATCATCGCCTGAGGGCGCTCTTCGATTGCGCTGGACCACCGACAGCCGGAGCGCCGTTCGATGCCATCACCCGGCCCCGAGACGCGGCGGCGATCGCCGCTGGCGCGGCTCCGACATCGCCCATGACGCTCTGGGTCGACGCGCCGTACCGTGACGCTGAGGGCGGAGTCACCCTAGTTTGTCCCGGCCTGTACGAGCTGGAATATATCGAGGGCGCGAATGAGGCGGCTAGCGCCGTCGCGATTACCCTCTTACGCTGCGTGGGGCAGCTAAGCGGACGCGGCGACGGGCCGGGCATGCCGACTCCCGACGCCCAGTGCCCCGGCGCCCACCACTTCCGGTTGGCTGTAGTCCGGCATTGCGCTGGTTGGCAGGAGAGCCTACCATGGAGGCAGGCGCATCAGTTCGAATCCCCTCTGATCGGGGTTCAGGTTCCGTCCGTTCCCGAGGCTCCCGAGCGGCGTTCGTATCTGATGATCAACGACACGCGCCTGGTGTTGAGCGCCATCAAACGGGCTGAGGATCGCGACACCGTGATCGTTCGCTTCTATAACACCACGGACGAGCCCGCCCGCCACGTGGAGGTGAGTCTTCCGGGAGCGGAGCGTTGGCGTGCGGTGAACCTGAACGAAGAGCCGCTCGAGGCATGGAACAGCGGCGATGCCGCGAGGGTAGACGTCCGTGGGAAGCAGATCATGACGCTGGAGTTCGAGCTTTCGCGAGCCCTGCTGCTACCAATCAACCCCCACAAGGGGGCCTAAATATGGGAGATGTTGAATGGGCCTATTGATCTATGCCGACATGGAGGGTATTTGCGGGATCCAGAGCTGGGAACACACCGGTGGTTCCTCGCCCCTGTACGATGAAGGTCGGCGCCTCTATACCGCTGAGGTTTCCGCGGCCGTTCGGGGTTGTCTCGCCGGAGGCGCCAGGCCGGTGATCGTCCAGGATGGCCACGGCGGGGCCTATCGCGGCGCCAAGCCGTTCATGAACTGGATCCCGGATCAACTGGAACCGGATGCGGAATACGTTCGGGGCTGGCGCTGGGGCTCTTACGTCGAACCCCTCGAGACGGGAGAGTGTACGGCGATAGCGTTTGTCGGAGCGCATGCCCGGGCCGGCATGGCCCACGCGGTTCTCTCGCATACGATCGATGCCGACGGTTGGCATGCCGTCAGCGTCAACGGCAGGATCATCGGTGAATCGGCGATTCTTGCCTCGATTGCAGGCTCCTTTGGCGTTCCGGCGATCGCAATAGCAGGGGATATGGCTGCGTGCGACGAGTTGGAGGATTTCCTGGGAGCGCCCATCGTGCAAGCGGTGGTCAAACGTGGCATGGGGCGGTACGGAGCGCGAATGCTCGCACCTGCGGACGCATGCAGGTTGGTGGAAGAGCGGTTTCGTGCAGCGGTGGAGGATAGGGCATCGTGCCCTCCGGTCGTCACCTACACCGATCCGGTATTGATACGCGTCGATCTTGCATCCCCGGATCGAGCGAGCCGCCTTGCAGAACTCGAAGGTGTAGAACGCGTCGAGGAACGAGCGGTCCAGACCAGCGGCGACACGTTCTGGGCAGCATGGCGGACTCTGTGGAAGCCGTCATAGCTTGTCGAACCAAGCGATAGAAACGAAAGGACGGTGTGGATTGGCGGATATCGCATGTCTGGGTATCCTCGTGGCCGATCTGGTCGGCCGACCGATTGATACATTGCCCCCTGTCGGGCGCCTTGGCCTGGTAGATGAGATCTCGCTCCATATCGGAGGCTGCGCGAGCAATACGGGCATCGATCTCGTTCGATTAGGAGTCTCTACCACCGTCCTCGGCAAGGTGGGCAGAGACGGTCTGGGCGACTTTGTTGTGCAGACGCTGGAGCGCGAATCCGTCGATATCAGAGGACTCCGCCGCTCGGCGGAGACGCTGACGTCGGCAAGCATGGTGCTGGTCAACGGTGAGGGCGAACGGACCTTCCTCCACAATATGGGTGGAAATGCCTGCTATCGCGAGGAGGACGTGGACTGGGATGTCCTAGCCGGCGCCCGAATCCTGCACATGGCCGGGGCTCTGGTTATGCCTGCCCTGGACGGCGAGCCGATGGCCCGGGTCCTGGACCGAGCGCGAACGAACGGCATGGCGACATCGCTCGATACGGTATGGGACGCAACCGGTCGCTGGCTGGGGGTCCTGAGGCCCTGTCTGGCGAAACTGGACTACATCATGCCCAGCCTGGCTGAGGCGCGGCAGTTGACGGGACTGCACGAAGCGGCCGACATCGCCCACTTCCTCCATGATGAGGGCGTTGGCACGGTTTGTCTGAAGCTGGGCGAGGACGGTTGCTATGTGTCGGATCCGTCGGGCAGCGTGCAGGTTCCGATCTATCGGGTAACAGCGGTGGATGGGACCGGATCCGGGGATGCCTGGGCTGCAGGCTTCCTGCTGGGAGCGTTTCGCGGTTGGGATATCGAACGGAGCGCTCGCTTTGCGAACGCCGTTGGGGCTCTCTGCGTCAGCGCCGTCGGGGCGACAACGGGTGTGCGTACCTACGCGGACACCCTCGATTTCATGGAATCCACGCCGTTGGACGGTCGCGGTTCGTAAGCGCTGGCGTTACGTCAGGCGGTCGCGAGCCGCGAGACGCCAGACATCGACAATCTGATCTCCGTCTGCGATCATGATCTGCGGATGCATGTTGGCGCAGGTGCACGCATGGGCTGGGACGATCCGGACGCGATCGCCGATCCCTGGTCGGAACGTCGATAAGCCAAGGTGAAGATGCCCGTGTTCCTCACTGCACCAGTCCAGAAACGCGCTCGGATCGTTAAGAACGAACCCGTGTCCGTAGAGCGGATGCCGGTCACTCGCCAGAGCCTTGACCCCCGCATCGATGAGCGCTTCCGTGCCTGACGGTCGAGCGATCACCGTTGCGAGCACGGTGAGCGCGCAATCCGCGGGCGATGCGCCAAGGGCACACTGCGATGCGTCGTAAAAGACGTAGTTTCCGGGTCGAACCTCCGTCGGCTCCGGTCGTCCCAGCATGGCTTGTGCCGTTGGAGTAGAACCGACGCTGATCACCGGACAGGCGCCGGTTACGGAAGATACCGCCTGAGCGATCTCGGCCATCCGTATGCTTACCCGTGTCGCCACTTCGGCCATCCTCGCGGGCGCTGTTCGGTAGGCATGGCCTTCGTGGGTCAGAATCCCCCGGATGGTGATCGACTCGGATCGGATCGCATGCTCGGCCAGAGCCGCGGCTGTTGTGCTGTGTCTGATGCCGGAGCGCCCGTGGCCGCTGTCCACTTCGATCATTGCCTCGAGCCGAACGTTGGCCTGTCGGGCGGCGTCGATCATACCCTGCAGCACGTCGACGCTATCGACGGCCGCCGCGATTCGGACGCGCCCGGAGAGCGCGATCAGTCGCTGGAGTTTGGCCGCGCCGACAATGGTGTTGGCGATCAGAATGTCCTCGAAACCCTCGTCCGCGAAGGTCTCGGCTTCGCCGAGTTTGGCGACCGTTATCCCGCAAGCCCCGGCCTCGATCTGCATCCGGGCGATGTTCGGGCATTTGTGGGTCTTGACATGAGGGCGAAGCGCCTTACCGCCGGCGGCTGCCGCGGCCGCCAGGCCGGAGATGTTCGTACGCAGGCGAGCGAGATCGCAGATCAGGGCGGGTGTATCGACGTCCCTGAGACCGTCTGGAATATCCGATGTGTTCGGCTTCATCGAAGCGGGGCCGCATTCGCGGCCAGCCATGCCTCATTGATGGTAACGTGCTTGATCGACTTGCCGGGTCCGAGCTTCGCTCTGGTAGCCCCGTTCGGCGTGTACGTGTACGTGATGTGGATCAGGCCGTCCGATGCCTGGATGATCGAAGGGTAGGAGTAGGAGCCATGCTCGCCCGGGTCGACATCGTGTTCCAGATGGCACTTGCGCGACCAAGTCCGGCCTTCATCGTCCGAGACCGTGAGCGCAAGGCTATCCCTTTCGGATTCGGTATCGTTGTTGATCAGGACCCATTTGCCGCTCCGCAGGACGACGATCTCGACTCCGGCGCCTGGATCCGGCAGGACGGTGTCCTCTGGCGGTGTCCAGGTCAGGCCGTGGTCGATCGACTCACTGATGAGCACACGCTGCGGCGGCGGACCATTGTCTCGGAAGAACGCTACGAGCGTACCGTCCTTTCGTCGCGCGAGGCTGGGCTGGACATTCCCCGGGCCGACGATGGGCGCGCTAACACGCCACGTCCGGCCGTCGTCATCGCTGAACGCGATCAAGGAAAAGTCGAACAGATCGGAGTAAAGAGGCAGGAACAGCCGACCATCGTTGAACTGCACAGGGCGCGGCCGGGGCATCCATCCCAGGCGCATACGGAGTTTGTCGCCTGCGGCCCGTGTGCGGTCCGTGAGGTATTCCTTGAGCTTCGCCTGATCTGCGGGCGAGGCCTTGGCGGCGAAAGGCTGCCATGACTTTGCGAGATTCGCCTGGACGCCATCGGTAAACTCCTGCCCCGGTTTCAGCAGTACCACACCGCCGCCGGTCCAACGGGGTGCGCCAGCGCCCCGCTGATAGTCCGAGCTAGTTTGATAGCGAAGGAGAGCGCTCTCCCACTCGTTGTTCAGGATGACCGGCCAGAACAACCACAGGACGGACTTCCTGTCCACAATCATACAGGGATTGCAGTCGGGGAAGCCGGGGGTATCGGCGAGGACAAAGGGCTCGGTCCAGCGCGTACGACCCTTGCGGAGCCTCGAGCCTAGAATGGCAACGTCGTCAGCCGTTCGTTCCCCGGATCCCCGGTACCAACACGCCAGCAGGTCTCCGTTTGGAAGAGCAACGATGCAGCTGGCATGGTTGTGCTGCGGATTGAGCGGGAAGATGAGGCGATCGGTGCGCAACGGACCGGCGGCCGCCGCGCTGGCGATCGCAGTGGCCAGGGGTAGTATCGAGAGCATGGCGCGCCTCCATTGCGCGTATTCGAGCGGGATGGGCGACGGATCGCCCGGGGTACAGTTCGCCAATGGGGCCGTCGTTCCTTCCCGTTTCGGCCCGCTTCGAAGGTTCGCTCCTTTGACCCATTGAGCGTCGTTGAAGGAGTTACCGCCAGGACAATAGAACCTGACCGATAATCGGTTTCTGTCAGCATCCCGTGAGCAGGGACCGTAACCCGGTCAGGAGAGAACTCGATGGCCATGCCTCTGGACAGTCAACCGGACGGTTCGTATTCGTCACCCCCGCCGATGATCCGTTTTGATGTCATCAACCAGGCGTTTGCGCTCTTCCAACAACAGGTAGGCCCTTGGATCTTGATCGCCCTGGTGTTCGGGGTAGTCTCTGCGCTTGCCGCCATAATCATCGGAATGGTGCCGGTGGTCGGCGCCTTTCTCGGCAATCTGCCGGCGATGATCCTGATGGGCGGCATTTACAAAGCCGCGTTGAAGCATATCGATGGCGGTGTGGTCGCTGTCGCTGATCTGTTCGACATCAACGAGTTCATAGGACCTCTAGTGGTTGCGGGCATTCTGGTGGGCATCGGTACGTCTATTGGAATGCTCCTCTGCATCATCCCTGGGATTATCGCGGGGGGTCTCTGGATGTTTACCCAGTGTTTGATCGTGGATCAACGCAGTGATGGCGTGGTCGCAATGCGAACGAGCTGGAACGCCTTGCGATCTCAATGGCTGATGGCAGGCGTCTTCTATCTCGTCATCCTTCTATTGGCCTTCGCGGGTATGCTTGCGTGCGGCATTGGCCTCCTGGTGACTGGACCTGTCGCTGCTCTGTCCGTCGGGCTCCTCTACCGGGACTTCTTCCCCGCGGGTGCTCAGCCCGCGGAGCCGCCCTTTATGTCTCCCGGATCCGGCCTGTAGGATATCAGGATCCACATTGGAGATACGAGACAGGGCCGCCTCGATGCCGAAGCGGCCCTGTCTCCATGGTCGAGGATCTACGCCGGGATCAGATTAGACAGCGGTGTCGGCCCGTACCAACTCGCCCCCATCGTGGATCCGCATCTTGTAGAACGATCGGTAGACGAAGACGATGGCGATGGCAAAGCAGATCGCCGCAGCGATCAGGCGGGGTTGATGGGCCATCTGCTCCGCGAACTCGACGGCCAGCAAGCCGAACAGCGTGGTGAACTTGATCACCGGATTCAGCGCGACCGATGAGGTGTCCTTGAAGGGGTCGCCGACCGTATCCCCGACGACGGTGGCGGTATGGAGCTCGGTGCCCTTCTCCTTCAGGTCCACTTCTACGATCTTCTTGGCGTTGTCCCATGCTCCTCCCGCATTGGCCATGAACAGAGCCTGGAACAGTCCGAAGATAGCAATGGCGATCAGATAGCCGATGAACAGGAAGGAATCGAGGCAAGCAAACGCCAGGGTCCCGAAGAAGACGACGAGGAAAATGTTGAGCATCCCCTTCTGAGCGTACTGCGTGCAGATCTCGACTACTCGAGTGCTATCTTCGACTGACGCCTTCTCGACTTCCTCGAGCTTAATATTGGCCTTGATGAACTCCACGGCTCGATAGGCCCCGGTGGTCACTGCCTGAGCGGAAGCGCCCGTGAACCAGTAGATCACGGAACCGCCGGCGATCAGGCCGAAGAGGAACAGCGGGTTGAGGATCGAGAGCTTATCGACATTCGCCGTCAATCCTGCGGTCAGCATCACGATGATGGAGAAGACCATCGTCGTCGCACCCACGACTGCGGTGCCGATGAGAACAGGCTTAGCGGTAGCTTTGAAGGTGTTGCCCGCGCCATCATTCGCCTCGAGGTTATGCTTCGCCTCGGCCCATGCCACGTCGATGCCGAAGTCCTTCTTGATCTCGCCTTCAATACCCGGGATACCCTCGATGACGGAGAGCTCATATACAGACTGGGCATTATCCGTGACCGGACCATACGAATCGACCGCAATCGTCACAGGCCCCATCCCGAGGAAGCCGAAGGCCACCAGACCGAACGCGAAGACCGCCGCGACGTCGATGAGCGGCTTGCCGTTCGGGCCGACAGGGCCGAGTGGCATGAGCTCACCAAGACCCTGCAGGCTCATCAGATAGGCGACACCCATCAAGAGGATGACTACCATGCCCATCCAGAAAGCGCTGAAGTTGCCGGCGATGAAGCCGGACAGGATGTTCAAGGAGGCGCCGCCCTCACGCGAGGAGGTGACGACTTCCTTGACGTGGCCAGATTCCGTTGAGGTAAAGATCTTGATCAGTTCCGGAATGATCGCACCGGCCAGGGTACCGCAGGTGATGATGACCGACAGCTGCCACCATAGATCCGGCTTCGATCCGACGTTCGGGATCATCAGTTTCGATACCACGAACGTGAGCGCAACCGAGAGGAGCGAGGTGATCCATACAAGGGAGGTTAGGGGCTTCTCAGCATTGAACCGCCTCGATGCGCCGTATTTGGCTCGGGCAAGCGCATCGTTGATGAAGTAGGCCACTCCGCTGGCAATCACCATGACGATGCGCATCACGAAGATCCAGACAAGAAGCTGGATCTGGACTGCGGCATCGTGGACTGCAAGCAAGATGAACGATATGAGGGCTACGCCGGTAACACCATAGGTCTCGAAGCCGTCGGCGCTCGGGCCCACGGAATCGCCCGCGTTGTCACCCGTACAGTCCGCGATGACGCCCGGGTTCCGAGCGTCGTCTTCCTTGATGTCGAAGACGATCTTCATCAGGTCGGAGCCGATATCGGCGATCTTGGTGAAGATGCCGCCCGCGATTCGCAGCGCCGATGCTCCGAGGGACTCCCCAATCGCGAAGCCGATAAAGCAGGCTCCAGCGAGCGACCCCGGGATAAACAGCAGGATCGCGAGCATCAGCAGCAGTTCCACAGAAATCAGCATCATGCCGATGCTCATCCCGGCCTTTAGCGGGATCGCATAACCCGAGAAAGCCCGTCCGTCAAGAGCGGCAAATGCCGTTCGGGAGTTGGCATAGGTATTGACGCGGATCCCAAACCACGCAACGATCGTGCTGCCCGCGATCCCGATCAGCGAAAAAAGAAGGATGATGAGGACGTGGCCAAGCTTGCCCTGCGCGATATACTGCTGTAAAATGCCGAAGTAGACGAAGATCACCGCGCCAACGCAGGCCCAGAGGATTCCGATGAACTTCAGCTGGGTTTTAAGATAGGTCTTGCATGTCGCGTAGATGAGCTCGGAGATCTCAAGCATGGCGCGGTGTACGGGCATATTCTTGAGATCCGCCATGATCTTCAGTCCGAACGCGAGACCGAGTATGGTAACCAGAATGCCCCACATGAGGACCGACGCGCCGGAATGACCGAAAAAGCTCGCCGTAGCCGTATCGTTCAATGGAGGTACGACGAGGTTGGCCTCCCCGCCGCCGTGCTTGGGCGCACCCAGGGCCGCAGCTGGCCAGAGGACCGCCGAGAGGATGACGAGGAATGCCGTCAGGATTGAAGAGGGAATGGTTCGACGTAGATCGTGGGTGAGACCGCTGAACCGACTGGAGCCTGTTGGTTTCGGGGCGTTATTCGCCCCTTGTGCATGCATGTCAGCGCACTTCCTCCTTGGGATCGCGCCCGACTGGGAGGGAAACGGGCATGGATAGAAACTACCCCATACTCGGTCCTGTAGTCAACGTTCGCTTCCATCTGAGCGGCCTTGCGGAAAGAGCGCTGGCGCTAGCCCGAGCCGAGGGGATAACGGGTCCGCGCAGCCTGTGGACCATCCTGATTGCGATGGCGGCATTGGGGCCCGTATGCGCGAATCCGCCGTCCGGACCGAGGCCCGGTACCGTCCCAACGTCCTGGGGCAGGGTGAATGGTTCGGTCTACGACGCCTCTACGGGAGCCCCTATCGTTGGCGCCCGCGTCGTATGTCGTCAGGATCGGGTTTTTGCTGAGACCGGTAAGACCACGGCCACCACCGACGCCCGTGGCGCATACCGACTCGCTGCAATGATCGGGCGTGCATCGGAGAACTTTGATCTCGGGCGGGCGCTCAGCGGCGGGATCGCAGGACTCATCGCTGGCGGGGCAACCAACAAGACGCGACGAATCGACGTGGTACAGCAGATTCTCCGCGTGACCGCCACCGGATACAAAACACTCGAGGCCCTCGTACCCTGTGTTCTTCTCGATCCTGACGGCTTTTCGGTAACCCATGCACCGATCATCCTCGTTCCCGAGAGTGAGGTCGGCTCCAGTTTCACCGATCCGGACTGGGGAATCGCAGCGCTGACCGATGTGGCGATCCAGCCGTCCATCGCCGAACCGGGGCAAGTGGTGGAGCTGGCTGTCGCGATCCGCTGCCCGATCGCCGATCCCCGGCTTGACGTTGTCGCTCGTTCGGAATGGTGGGGATCCAGGCGACTGAAGAGAGTGCCTACAGCTGAATCGGGTCTTGTTCGATACTCCGGTACGGTTCGCGCTCCAAAGCCGGGCAGCAGCGGTGTGACGATCGTCACCTTCCGGCTTGAGAAGTCGGACGTGCCATTGATCGCAGGGGGAGCAGAGGCATCCGCCATGGCCCAAGTGGTGGTGGATCCTTCGGATCGCCAAACGGCCAGGGCCCGTGCCGGAGCATATGCCGCGATGACCTCGGGCAACTACGTTGAGGCTACCGGACTCTGGCAGTCGGTCTGCTCTTCAGGCGCTGCCGAACTCCGCGATTGGATCGCTTTGGCGCAATGCTCCGCGTCTTCAGGAGCTTATGGGGTATCTGCCGATGCCTGGGCTCGTGCGGTAGACCTGGCGCCGAAGAAACTACGGCCATCGGCAACAACCCGACACGCCGAAGCCCTGCTGCAGGCAGGGAATCCTTCTGCCGCGCTGGCGCGCTATGGTTCGACGGTGATGTCTCCCGGCGCAGATCCGGACAAGATAGCCCGTGCGGAACCGCCTGAGATGCTGGCTGCCCTTGGCTGGTCGGCGCTCATCACGGGTGATCTGCCCGGCGCGATACGAGTGCGGGACGCACTGGATGCCCTGCCTCAGCGACTACCGGAGACGGCGAACGCTCTCCGAGCTGCCGTGAGGGTCGAGGAGACGAGGATTGCCGCCGAGGGTGCACCGACGAACGCGGCTTTGCAGGCCGCCTATGGTCGGGCGCTCCTCGATACTCAGAGGTGGGAGGAGGCGCAGGTCGTGATGCAGCGGGCGACCGCTCTCCCGTCGGCTCTGCCTTCGTTTGGCAGGGACGCCGCCTATGCGGCTGAACGGCTTCAAGATGATCGGATCGGAGAATCGGATACCCGACCATGGACGCTGGATGAAGCGCGGGAGCAAACCGTTATCAGTGACGGTGAGAAGCCGCGGAAGTCATCGGACTTCTGGGCATGGCATCGTCTGGCCATGCTGCTCATGCGGGAGATGATGAAGGATCCGACGGTCACCACCGGCGACACCGCCAGGCTCCGTTCCGAGTGCATCCAGGCTCTGGAGGAGGCGGTACTCCTCTCGCGGGCGGGCGGATCCGTTAACGAAGGGCTCTATGCCGGGTACTTCGGCTTCCTGAGCCCTCGGGTCGTATCGATCGCCGGTTATGCTTATCCAGAGGCGGCCGCTGACTTTATCCTTCTGAGCGCTCTCCGAGATATCAGCGCCGACGCTGAGGATCCGTATGCACGATTCTGCATCGCGGAGACACTGACGGATCTCCGCGAATACGGTACAGCCCAGCAGCTGTTGGCGGGACATTACGGAGACTGGAGCCAGAAGCCGGATTATCTGTTCCTGGAAGCTCGGATCAGCCTCGGTCTGGGCAGGCGTGACGCAGGGCTGGAGCAGCTCCGACGTGTTGTTGCGCTCAATCCACGAAGCGGTCCCGCCAGTCTGCTTCTCGGCCGCGTGCTGATGGAGAACGGCGACGGGATCGGATCGGGGCGGGCGCTGGCCGAATATGCCGATTACTATGGGGCCGTCGAGCCCCCGACCGTCGGAGTGAAGCAATGAAGCCCCGGATAATCGCGCTCTGCATCGCCGTGGGATGGATCCTCTCGGGAATGCCTTCCGACGCACAGTTGTTTGAACGAACGAATCCGCAGCGCGAGATCGAGCTCGGGCGGCAGGCGGCCATGGAGGTCCGGAGACAGATGCCGCCGTCTGCGGATGCGGCGATGCAGGAGCGAGTGCGAAGGATCGGTCAGGCGCTGGTCAACAGTATGCCCGAGCGGGCATACCCCTACGAGTTCTCGGTACTCGCGGCGCCGGAGTTCAACGCGTTCTGTCTGCCGGGAGGCTTTATGTTCGTGAATGAAGGCCTCTTGATCCGATTGCCCGATGATGATTCCGTGGCATTCGTAATGGCCCACGAGATCATCCATGCATCCCATCGTCACTGGCGGCGGATGGTGGAGAAGATGAAGGGGCCGCTGCTCGTTGCGATCCTTGGCGGGACTCTCCTGGGCTCCGATGACGTAGCACAGGTGGCGGCGACGCTGGTTCAGGCCCAATATTCCCGGGAACAGGAAACCGACGCGGATGTATCAGGGGCGGAGCTCGCATGGCGGGCGGGGTATGATCCCCAGGGAGCGGTTACAGCGGCCGAGGTGATGGCGAAGATGGAGATTGGGCACACCATGCCGGTGTATCTTCGGAGCCATCCGCCGGGCAAGGATCGCGCCAAGAATCTTCGCCAGTTGGCTGGCGATCTCGAGTCGAAGTCCCGCCCTTCGCTCCCTGCGCCTTCCAGACGGCGTCCGAGTGCAACGCCGCGCCTTCCGGATGGCGTCACGCCGGGCGCCTGTAGATGGTTCTCCCCGGCGGTCGGAGATGAATGGGTATATCGGATCACCAGTGGGGGTCGCAGGGTCGAATATTCGGTTACCGCTCTAGGACACGACGGCGCTAACGGTCCATACACATGGCGGATGGCCGCGAAGCTGCCCGACGGCCAACTGCTCCACTATTCCGTACTGACGGCCTCCAACGGGGTGTGGAGAACCGGACTGAACGATAGCCGTCGGGTCTGGATCTCGGAGTGGATCGCACCGAAGGAGGCGCCGGCCCAGCAGTCCGGTACGAACGGAAACGAGGATGGGGCTGTGATAACACCGGCCGGGCGATTCGAGCCCACCTTGCGATTGCAGTTTTCCGATGCTAACGGTATGGTGCAGGCCTGGTATGCCGAAGGGATCGGTCTTGTGAAGCGGGTGTACGGGGATTCGGGTATCGTCGAGCAGCTTGTTCGCTTCAAACGCGGTCGGATGTCCTTTGATCTCTCAGTTGATGCGCCGATGAAGACCGATGGCTGAACAGGGCGAGCCGATGCGCCGTCTATGGGCGCCGTGGAGGTTGCCGTACATCGAAAACGCGGATCGGTCGGACGACTGTTTTCTCTGCACCTACCCGGCTGCGGGGCGAGATACGGAGCGCTTCATACTCGCGCGCAATGACCAGGCCTTCGCCATCCTGAACGCCTTTCCCTATTCGAACGGGCATGTCTTGATCGCACCCTATAACCATATCGCCGATCTCGACGAGCTGACGCCGGCAGAGACGTTAGCGATCTGGGACCTTGCGACGCGTTGTATCGGAGCGCTCAGGAAGGCTCTGAACCCTCACGGCCACAACCTCGGCATCAACCTCGGTCGGGCAGCCGGGGCCGGACTGGAGGGTCATATCCATCTCCACATCGTCCCCCGTTGGAATGGTGACACGAACTTTATGGCCACTGTCGCGGAGACGAGGGTGATCCCCGCTTCACTGGAGGCCATGTACGATCGACTGAAGGAGCACCTTCGTGAGTGAAAGCCTATCACGAGGCGAACGATTGGAGGCTCTGCGGCAGGAGGCGCTGAGCTGTCGCGCCTGCCCTCTCTGGGAGACCCGAACCAACGTAGTGTTCGGTGAAGGGAACCCCGATGCGCCGCTCGTGTTCGTCGGTGAAGGGCCCGGAGCTCAGGAGGACGCCACGGGACGGCCGTTCGTTGGGCGCGCGGGCAAGCTGTTGGATGAATGTATGGCGGAGTGTGGGATCACCCGCAAACACGTCTACATCTGCAACGTAGTGAAATGTCGAGCCTGCATCCGTGAGGCGGGCAAAGTGCAGAATCGAGCGCCCCGCCCGGCGGAAGTCGCAGCGTGCTCGCGATGGCTGGATCAGCAGCTAACGATCATCCAGCCGCTGGTCATCGTCTGTCTTGGAGCGCCGAGCGCGAACGCCATGATCCATCCGGGATTTCGAATGCTCGCGGAACGGGGTCAATGGTTCGATACGTGTCGGTACGCGCCTCACGCGATCGCGGCGTTGCACCCCGCGTATATCCTCCGCCAGCAGGGGCAGGCGTTTGACGAGACCAGACGAAGCCTTGTGCACGATATCGAGGCGGCACGCAAGAAGGTGATCGAGGCTCGACGAGCGCCGCAGCACACGCTGTTCTAACCTCGACGGCATGCCGCGGAACGGACGCACGCAATGACGTCGGTGCAGGTTCGCTGGATCGTGTCGCTCCTTGCGGCGCTGAGCCTACCGACGACTAAAGGAGTAAGATCGTGTATTCGATGTACTGTTTGATTATGGCAGGCCTTATGTGTGCCTGTGTCGCAGCCGCGCAGCCCAACGACTGGATCAACGTACGGGAGGCGCCCTACAACGCGACCGGGGACGGCAAGGCCGACGACACACCTGCAATCCAGAAGGCGCTCGACGCAGCGGGCCCCGAGGGCGCAACCGTGTACTTGCCGCGCGGCCGGTACCTGATCAAGGGGCGACTGACGATCCCGACCGCGACAACCCTCTTGGGAGCGTGGCAGAGTGTGCCGGCACACAACGGCATCCGCGATGCGGGACTCCCGAAGCCGACCGACGATGGCACGACGCTCCTGATCACAGCCGATCGGGGCGTCGAGGACGCTCCTGCCGCGATCACGCTCAACACGAACTCGACCCTGAAGGGCGTTGTGCTCTACTATCCGGATCAAGATCCTGAGCAGGCGCCCGCGCCCTATCCGTGGGCCATTGCGATGCGAGGCAAGAATCCCGCGGTCCTCGATGTCGAGATCCTGAACCCCTACAACGGTATCGATGCCAGCAATAACGAACGGCATCTCATCCGGAATGTTCAGGGGCAGCCTCTCCGGCGGGGCGTCTACATCGACAGCATCTACGATATCGGCCGAGTGGAGAACGTCCACTTCAACCCGTGGTGGAGCATGAAGCCCGCGTTGTTCCAGTGGCAGATGGAGAACGGCGAGGCGTTCGTTTTCGGACGAACGGACTGGCAGTACGTGCTCAACACCTTCTGCTTCGGCTATAAGATCGGCTATCGATTCATGGAGACCAAAACCGGCGCCACCAACGGGAACTTCCTTGGAATCGGGGCGGATGACTGCTTCACGGCGATCCAGATCGATCAATCGGCGCCGTATGGGATTTTGATCACGAACGGTGAGTTCGTCTCGTTCAAGGGGCCCGATCCGACCATGGTTCGGGTGACCGGATCCAACCGCGGCTCAGTACGCTTCGTGAACTCCGCGTTCTGGGGGCCCTGCAACCAGATCGCGGTGATCGAGGGGAAGGGCACCGTCGGTTTCAGCGATTGCACCTTCGTCCAGTGGGATTCGAAGAAGGAGGGGAAGGCGGCGATCCAGGCCAGAAGCGGTACGGTTCTGATTCGCGGATGTGAGTTCCAGCAGGACCGTAATCAGGTGGAGCTCGGAGAGGGCGTGCGACGCGCCGTTGTTACCGGCAACGTAGTGCGGGGTACGGTTCGCATTCAGAACACTTCGAAGGGTTCCGTGTCGGTTGAGGGTAACGTGGGCGACCCGAAGGAGTGACCTTCAGGGGATGATGTGCGGTAGTCCAAGGCCACTCTGGTTGTGGTTTCATAAGATCCTATGTGCTGGGCTGATGCTCGGGATAATGATGCCGGTCGCCGATGCTCAGAGCCGATGGGCTATCGAGGAATCCTATAAGCTTCTGCCCGAGGCATCACCGAGCCTCCGCCAGTACACGAATCTCCACTATACGCTCTATGCCGCGAGCCTCGCCTGGCTCTTCGGAGGACTCGCGCTCGCGGTGCGGGCCCGATGGGCGCCAAGAGCTCTCGCGCGTTGGCGTGGAATCCCTGTCTGGCTACAAGCTATCGCAGTCTATGTGGCGCTCATGATAGGCATCAGCATCTGGATGAGCCCGGTTCGCCTGGCGGATTGGTGGATCGAACGCGCGTACCATCTGTCGACCACATCGCCGCGCCAATGGCTGATCGATCAGGGGCTGGCGCTGGCGTTGGGGTGCCTCTGGGCGCCGCTGCTTCCGATCGCATTGCACTTCGTCCGACGATCGCCGCGCTGGTGGTGGCTGCACTTCGGCATGGCCCTTGCGCCGATCGGACTCTTCATGATCGTGGTGTACCCCGTGCTGATCGATCCGATGTTCAACCGTTTCGTTCCGCTTGCCGATCGCCAACTGAGAAAGGAACTGGTCACTCTATCGAACCGGGCTGGAGTGGATGAACCAACCGTACTCGTATCCGATGCCTCCAGACGGACCAAGAAGGGCAATGCGTTCGTTGCCGGTATCGGTCCGACGCATCGGATCATACTCTGGAACACGTTGTTGATGTACTACACCGAACCGGAGATCAAAGCGATCATCGCCCACGAGCTGGGCCATTATGTGCGCCTGCACCTATGGCGTGGATTCGTCCTGCAGACCGTCGGCGGGATCCTGATCATGGCCGCGCTCGCGTGGGTGATGAAGAAAACCGTGGACCGGCACGGCCCGGCCCTGGGAATCAAGGGCATCGCAGATCCTGGCGCGATTCCTCTGGCGCTGTTACTGATCGAACTGCTCCTGCTGCTTCAGATGCCGTTGGCTTCGGCGGTATCCCGGGGCATGGAGCGAGAAGCGGACGCCTACGGCCTGCAACTATATCGCAACGGTCGGGCGGCGGCATCGGCCTATGCAAGGATGAGTACTCAGGACTACGGGGATCCGGATCCGCCTGGCTGGGCGGTCTTCTGGCTCCACACCCATCCGTCCCTCCGCGAACGAGTGGCCCGTGCCCTCGATTACGACCGGAGGAACGCGCGGTCTGACTAACGGGGGTTGTGGATCACGGCAGCGCCTCCGTCACGTTTCCAGTCGCTGCCGACCGAAGCGCGGCTTCGGTGAACCGGAGCACCCGTCGGACATCCTCTACAGGCGCGGGATTCCGGGCGCCCTCCCGGATCATCTGAATGAACTCGACATCTGAGCCTGTATGTGCGGATCCGGGAGCGAGGGGTTGGGAGGCGCCATCGACGATGGCCTCCGGCTTGTAGTCCCGAATGGCGAAGTCCCGGTCGGTGCAGTGGATATGGATGGTTTCCCTCCACGCGGTAGCGTCGCCGACGAAATGGAAGGTCATCGGCGCCCCGTTCGACAGAATCGCGTTGCCCCATATGCGGATTGGCACCGCAGTGCCCGCGTTCTCCGTCCATGCCTGAACCGACTGTCCGCGCAGGTCCGTGGCCCACAGCACCATATCGATTTGATGACCGCAAGCGTCGTAGAAAAAGCCCCCCGGGCAGATCGCAGGATCGTGCCGCCATGTGCCTGCATTGGGCGTGATCCAGTCCTCAGCGCTGTGGATCGCAATGCCGGTTACTTCGCCCCACGTTCCGGATAGTATCTCCCGCCGCAAGGCGCGGTGCGCCCCATCGTAGCGGCGCTGATAGGTCATGGCCATGATCCGGCCGGAGCGCGCAACCTCACGCCGGACGGTTTCCAGCTCGTGTACCCAGGGCGTCAGGGGCTTCTCGCACAGCACATGACATCCCGCGCGCAGAGCCGCAAGGGCCTGCTCGACGTGGTACGCGTCGGGACTCGCGATACATACCGCATCCAGCCCCTGACCGAGGGGAATGCGATAGTCCTCCGACATCGTTTCGGGCGCTGCGGGCAACTCGGAGGCGGTACGTTCCATGGCCGCCCTTGAGGGATCACTCAGTGCAGCGACCGACACCCCCGATATCCGGGACAACCGAACCGCGTGCTGGTATCCGATCGCACCGCACCCGATGACACCGACGCGTAGGGGTAAACCGTTCATAACGAACTAGAAGCGCTCGGTGATCGATTTCCCCTGCATGAAGAGCTGTAGATAGTCACGCCCGCCCGCTTTGCTGTCCGTGCCGCTCATGTTGAATCCGCCGAATGGCTGGACATCGACGAGCGCTCCGGTACATTTTCGGTTGAGGTAGAGGTTGCCGACATGGAACTCGCGGCGCGCCTGCTCGAGCCGGCTCCGATCCTGCGAATACAGGGCGCCCGTAAGTCCGTATTCGGTGCCGTTGGCGATCGCCAGCGCGTCGTCGAACGTATCAGCCGGCACCACGGACAGGACAGGGCCGAAGATCTCCTCCTGGGCGATGGTCGCATCGGCGGAGACACCTCCGATGATCGTCGGAGAGACGTAATATCCGCGCTCCGGCACTGGCAAGTCCGCGAGGACGGTGTTCCCCTCGTTGCGGCCTGCGGCGATGTAGTTCTGAATCTTGCGTTGGGCCCCGGCCTCGATGACGGCGCCGAGATCGACCCCGTACTGGGCAGGATCGCCGATACGTAGAGCCCGGGTTCGGTCCGCGACCATCGCGACCAGCGGGTCGACGATGGACCGAACCGCGATCAATCGGGAGCATGCGGAGCATTTCTGACCCTGGAAGCCGAATGCCGAGGCGACGATCCCATCCGCAGCGGATTCCAGATCGGCGGTCTCATCGACGATGATCGCATCCTTGCCGCCCATCTCGAGGATCGTCCTCTTGAGCCACTTCTGGCCCGGATGTACCACAGCGGCACGGGAGAAGATTCGGACACCAACCTCCTTGGATCCCGTAAACGCGATGAACCGTGTCTTCGCGTCATCCACCAGCAAATCGCCAACCTGGGAACCCGGACCGGGCAGGAAGTTAACCACCCCCGGCGGCACTCCGGCCTCTGAAAGAACCTCGCAGAACTTGGCCGCGACGATTGGCGCCTGGGAGGCGGGCTTGACGACGACCGTATTGCCCGTTACGATCGCTGCGGCGGTCATACCGCCCATGATCGCCAGAGGGAAGTTCCAGGGGCTGATCACCACGCCGACGCCAAGCGGGATGTAGACGACACCATTCTCTTCCCCGGCCCACGGCGTCGTCGGATGCATGCCGCCAAGGCGGATCATCTCCCTGCCGTAGAACTCCAGAAAGTCGATCACCTCCGCCATATCGGCGTACGCTTCCTGCCACGATTTACTTGCCTCGAACACGAGCCAGGCTGCGAACTCGAAGCGCCGACGGCGTATGATGTGCGCGGCCTTAAGAATGCAGCGCGCTCGGCTTTCCGGCGGGGTATGGGACCATGCGGGAAAAGCTCGATGCGCGGCCTCGATCGCACGCCGGGCGAGGTCCCCGTTGGCGCTGGCGGTACGTCCAACGATCTCAGCGGGATCCGCTGGATTTACACTCACGATCCATTCGCCCGTCGTCAGCTGTTCATCGCCGATCCGGAGTGGGTAATCCCGGTTCAGTTGCGAACGGACCAGGCTGATCGCGGCCTCCATGGAGGACCGATCGGCGGGATCTGAGAACGTCAGGATCGGTTCATTGTGAAATGGGGGAAGCATGTCGTAGCACCTCTATAGTCGATTATAGCACCGGTCCTTTTATCGCACGCACCCGGGGGCAGGACAGCGAACCATACACTCAAGCGCCATCTTGACGGTAGGGTAGGCGCGCTGTATAATGGATGTCGCTGTACTGTCGGTATTCCAGCGATAGGGGGCACAGGTACGCCAATGACCACCGGAAGCCGTGATCCGAACTCCCACATGGAACGAGGTTCGCCTGACGGATCAGCTCGACGTGAGGTTTCGCCGGCCCTGTTCATCGGCGCCATCGCTCTTGTGATCGTGATCGTTCTCGTCATCGCCTATCTGATGTTCGGGCCGTCCAGTCATGAGCCGTGGAACAACGATCAGAAGGGCGCCGCGGTGGACGCCGGGGCTCTAGCGCCTCCCCCTCCGGTACAACGGACTCCGAGGGCATCGGGCGGCAAGCCGATGGGCAATCCGGGCGAGCCGGGTGGCGGTGGTCCAGGCGGCAAACCGTAGGCGAGCCCTCTGAATATACGGGGTCGATCTGCGCGATCCCGCAAGGATCGCACTCGTCAAGTGTGCGTAGAGGCGCATTCCGCGTTGACATCCCGCCGAGGCCTCGGCTATAGTACGCGGCAGTAAATGCGGAGCGATGTCCGAGTTGGCCTAAGGAGCACGACTGGAAATCGTGTAACGGGTAATACCTGTTCGTGGGTTCGAATCCCACTCGCTCCGTTCCATTATCCTCCGGGTCTGGTCGTTTCATAATCTATGGCCATCGTGCGAACCTACCGCCTGATCTTATCGAAGCTCTACCTGAGCGCCTGGGCGCGAGCGCTCGCTCTGATCGTCGCTGCTCCTCTCCTCTGGATCAGCGCTGCGGGGGCGGCCTATGTGTGGAATAGCCGTGAACATGACCGTGAAGCAGTTCGGGCGTTCGCGGATGATCTCAATCCACCGACCCCTGCCCAGCGGTACCTTATCGTGGCTCCGCATCCCGATGATGAAGTGCTCGGATGCGGCGGATTGATGCATTATGCTTCGCGCGTTGGCGCCGGAGTGCGCGTCCTCTACATGACGAATGGCGACGCCTTTCGATTCGCGGCCGAGCGCGAGACGCGCCGTCTTCGTGTCGATCCAATGGACTATATCCGGCTCGGTGTTATGCGAAGGCGCGAAGCCGAAACCGCGCTGAGCACGCTTGGCCTTCCACCGAAGTCCTTCCGCATGCTCGGATTCCCCGATGGCGGCCTCGAGGCGCTCTTTCATACCAACTGGTCTGAGGCCCGTCGGTATCGATCACCGACAACGGCTCTCGATGCAGTGCCAGTGGCCTATGAGGGAGCCGCGGGAGCCCCCTATTGCGGCGCCGCGCTCCTTCGCCTCCTCGAGGACGAGATCCGATCCTATGCGCCGACCGATATCCTGTGTCCCCATCCTTCGGATGATCACCGAGACCATTCGGCTACAGGCGCTTTTGTCGAGATGGCGTTGGCGTCTCTGAGCATACGCGGTGGTCTGCCGCCAAACGGTTGCCGGCTGCGTCACTACATCGTTCATCGCGGAAGCTGGCCTCAGCCGCAAGGACCCCACCTGGCAGATCGTATGGCGCCTCCGTCCGAACTCATCGGCCTGCACACTGGATGGCGGGGTTTATCGATAAGCAAGGATGCGACCGAGACGAAGGCTGCGGCGATCCGAGCCTTCAGGAGCCAGATGGCAATCATGTCGCGCTTCCTGCTTTCCTTCGCGCGGCGCAACGAGGTGTTCGGCACTCCGTATCCCTATCCGCCTGCAAGTGTGTCGACGGGAGCGGTCGTCCAGCAACCCGTCCGTGACAACCTCGTACGGCGCTTCCGACCTCAAGCGGATATCAAGTCGGTACGCGTAGAACAGCTCCAGGGAGGAACTCTGGTGGCGGTACAGACGGAGCGTCCGGCGGGACGTTTTACCGAGCTCCTCCTGAATATACGCTGGTTGGATCGATCAGGGGGCGCGGCGGAGGGCGATAGCCTCGCAGCAACGATTACGGGAGATCGCGTCGAGGCCGATCGTGCGTTGGATGTCCGTCAGGTCGGCGATCAGATGCACATAACAATACCTTCGCAGAGCCTGCGCGCCGCGGGGTTCGTAGTGGTGGAGGCTGAAACACGTATGGCTGGAGTGATGGTGGACCGGACCGGTCCGGTGGCGGTGTGGTTCGGTGGTTGATCTCGAGGGTGCACCGCGGATCCTGATCACAACCGCTCTGGATGAAGATCATCTTGATACGATACTGGGAACCTATCCCGATATCGAGTTCCGTGCCCGGATCGATCGCGAGTCTGCTGTCGAGGACGACTTCTCGCCGCATATCCTCCTCTGCGATCGGTTATCGGCGGAGGACCTGGAGCGTTATCCCGATCTGAAGTGGATCCAAATCCGGTCGGCTGGCGTTGATCACCTTCCACTGGATATGATCGAACGCAGGGGTATCCAGCTCACGAACGGTAAGGGGGCGCACGGGATTCCGGTCGCCGAAACCGCTCTGGCGATGATGTTCGCCTTCGCATCCGGTCTACCGGCTCTGGTCCGCGCCGCAGATCGGCGCGACTGGATCGGTCGCACCGTCGCCCGATCTCGCTTCGAACTGGATGGACAGACGTTGCTCGTTATCGGCCTGGGAGACCTCGGAGCGACCCTCGCACGAAAAGCCCGCGGATTGGGTATGCGCGTACTGGGCTGCGACCGGGAACCGAAGCCCGACCTGAAAGCCCTCCAGGGGTTCGTCACCGTCGATCAGCTCGATCAAGCGCTTCCACAGGCCCATCATGTGGCGCTGTGCCTGCCGCTTACCGAAGACACGCAGGGGATCATGTCCGCCGATAGAATCAACAGGATGCGTGTCGGCGCCTATTTCTATAACGTAGGTCGAGGGCTCACCGTCGATCACATGGCTCTCGCAGCGGCCCTTACAAACGGCCGATTAGCAGGAGCTGGACTCGATGTGACAGATCCGGAGCCGATACCCCAGGACCACCCTCTATGGACGTTGCCCAACGTACTGCTGACGCAGCATGTCGGAGGCGCCAGCCCGTACAATGCAGAACGGATCACCGACCTCTTCACACAGAACCTCCATCGCTTCCTACAGGGCGTCCAGCTTCTGAATCTCGTGGATCCGCGTCGGGGTTATTGACCGGGTTCTGCCGTTAGCCCTGGCGCAGGGATGAGCAGGGATTTCTATCTTGATCTTGCCGCGCAAGGTCATCGCGTCCCTCTCGGGCTGGACCTCATCCTTCGGCAGTATCTGGATTTCGATGCGATACTTCAGGACGGCGAACGCCTGGGCGCCGTCATCGTGGAAGCTGCCCGGCATTACCGGACGCCCATAGCCCTCCCATTGCTTGATCTGACCGTCGAGAGAGAGGAGTTCCTCACCGGTCTTGGAGCGCCGGCGGATGAACGGGTCGCGTTCCGTCTGCGTGCGCCGTTAACAGCGGACGATCAAGCCGGCATCGAGGCGACGATGCTTAGCGGTATCAACCCGCGCACGCGGGCGAACCTGCGGGCGCTCCGAGTCGTGGCATCGGCCGACGGTCTGCTCCCGTGTGCCGTCATTACGGGGCCGTTCACGTTGATGACCCGATTGATCGCGGATCCCGTCACAGCCATCTACAGTATGGCCGCCGGAGCTGCTGCGGAGGATGACCCTGAGGTCCATACCATGCTAACGGCGCTCGAGGTCTCGGCACGGATGGCCTGCATCGCTGCAGATCGGCAGATCGAAGCTGGCGCCCGGCTCTGCATCATAGCGGAGCCCTCGTTCAGCACCGTCTATTTCTCGCCGAGACAACTCCGAAGGGGCTCGGATATCCTCGACCGATTGGTGGTCGGGTCGCTGAAGCCGGTGAGCGACATCATCGAAGCCCGAGGCGCCGATATCATGCTCCATTGCTGTGGAGCGCTTACCCCGCCCATGGTCAGCGCCCTCGGGCGCCTGCATCCGGCGATCTTGAGTCTCGGCAGTTCGCAGGTACTCTGGGACGATGCCCTTCTGCTGCCCTCTGACATCGTGCTCTACGGCAACCTGCCGTCCGACGCATTCCACACGGATGATCTCACGACCGATGGCGTGATCTTCGCGGCGCGCGAGATCGAGTCGCGGATGCGCGATATCGGACGGCCGGTGATCGTTGGCACCGAATGTGATGTGCTTCGGGCGCCCGGCTACGAAGAGGTCGTTACATCGAAGGTCCATGCCTTTCTGGAGTAGGGGAGTCCATTGGTGCTTCGGCGCATGGACCGCCTTCAGCGACCATTCGATCATCATCCCAGGAATTCAGATAGGAGCCAGAAACGTTGAACACCGATACACCGATCAAGCTGCACGCCATTGGCAACGCGCATATCGATCCCGTCTGGCTTTGGCGCTGGACGGAGGGCCTTGAAACGATCAGGGCAACGTTTCGTTCCGCGCTCGATATTCTACGAGAGCATCCGGATTTCGTCTTTACCTGCAGCTCCTCGGCGTTCTACGAGCTATTGGAGGCGGTCGAACCGGGAATGATCGAGGAGATTCGGCAGTACGTTCACGAGGGACGCTGGGAACTGGTGGGGGGATGGTGGGTCGAACCGGACACCAATCTTCCCTCCGGTGAATCGCTGGTGCGGCAGGGTCTCTATGGACAGCGTTATCTCAAGGAGACCTTCGGACGAGTGGCATCCGTTGGCTACAATCCCGATACGTTCGGGCATCCGGGCACGCTGCCGCAGATCCTGAAGTCCCTTCGGTTGACCCGCTACGTTTTCATGCGTCCGGGTACGCACGAGAAGGAGTTGCCTGGGCATCTGTTCCGATGGCGGGGATCGGACGGCTCCGAAGTACTGACCGCGCGCATCGCCCGTTCCTATGCGACCTGGGGATCGGACCTCCGCGAGCATGTTGATCAATGCGAACGGGAGGCTCCGCGGTATGTCGGCGATTATCTCGTGTTCTATGGGGTAGGCAATCATGGAGGCGGACCGACACGAGAGAACCTCGCCTCCATCGAGGCCTTGCGGTTGGAGGGTCGGGCGATCGAGTTCAGCAGTCTCGATCGATTTTTCGCGGCGATTGAGTCCGATGAACGATCGGCCAATCTGCCGGTGGTCCAGGATGAGCTTCAGCACCACGCTCGCGGATGCTACAGCGCTCACTCGGGAGTCAAACGCCACAATCGACGCGCAGAGGCGTTGTTGATGTGCGCCGAGGGCATCGGCGCCATCGCTGCATCGCTGCTCGGCTACCGATATCCGCATGAGGACCTGACTCGAGCGTGGAAAGCCCTGCTGTTCACTCAGTTCCACGATATCCTGGCGGGCACCAGTTTGCCCGAAGCCTATGTTGACGCGCGAGATGCCCACGGGTTTGCAGCCCATATCGCATCGAACGCTCTCCATACGGGGCTCCAGGCCATGACGGCGGCCATCGATACTCGGGGCACAGGCAGCGCCCTGGTTCTGTTCAACCCCCTTCCATGGCCCGTCTGTACGCCGATCGAGATCGAACGGGGGCCAGCGGCTTTGGTGGGTGACGATGGTTCGCCTATCGCTGCACAAAGCATTCAACCGACGACTACGAGTCGGCAATCCCGCACGTGTATCGTCTGCTCGCTGCCCGCCTTCGGGTATCGCGTCCTTCGTCACTCCGATGAGTCGATCGACCCTCCCTCAGCGCGCCCGTTGAACGTCGACGAGCGCCACCTATCCAACGAATGGTGGCGGCTGACGCTTGGTGATACCGGACTTCCGTTGAGTCTGACCGATCGTGACTCCGGCATCGATTATCTTCGTGACGCGGGCATGAGTCTTGTGGTTCTCGACGATCCGAGCGATACGTGGAGCCACGGGATACGGGCCTATACCGCGGAACGGGGACGGTTTACCATGGCCGGAGCGCCGGTCGTCGAGGAGAACGGAACGGTACGCGCCGCCATTCGGAGCGAGCTGGTCTATGGCGCCAGCCGGGCTCTGCACCGGATTCGGCTCTATCGGGACCTCCCGTTGATTGAGGGCAGTATCGAGATCTGTTGGAACGAACCGTTATCGGCGCTCAAGCTGTCGATCCCGACGCCATTCCGATACGGGAGCTTGACGAGCGAGATCCCATACGGCCATATGATCCGTGCTCAGGACGGCGAAGAGCATCCGTACTCGGGCTGGCTCGATATCAGCCAGCCCCCGGATGTACAGGACCGGCGAGGCCTCACCATCCTCAGCGAAACGAGCTACGGTTATGACGCTCAGAGGGGTGAGATCCGCCTGACACTGCTTCGAAGTCCGGTCTACGCCCATCACGATCCCGCTGTGCTGGAATCGGATCTCCAATACCGCTACATGGACCAGGGCTGGTCCGTGTACCGCTACCGGCTGATTCCTCATACGGGTGACTGGCGCGAGGCGCGGGCGCCTCTTCGCGCCCTGGAGCACGCCGTCCCCATGCTCTGGGTCAACGAACATGCGCATGCGGGGACGCTGCCGGTATCGGGATCGTTCGCGACTTCGGACCCATGGCATGTCGTCATGTCGGCGATTAAGCGCTCGGAGGAGGGGAATGACGTCGTGGTACGGTGCGTCGAGACAGCCGGTCTGGCGTGTACCGCCACGTTCGAGTTGCGGGCCCCGGCAGTATTGTGGAGCGCTGAGTTCGCACCAAACCAGATTCGCACCTTCCGGATCCTCGCGGGCGCCGCACCATCCGTGATCGAGACGGATTGTCTGGAGATTCGGCTGGAAGACTGAGCGATCGCTCTGATCCGAACCGGATCGTCATGGATATCTGTCACAAATCGGTGCAGAGATGCGTCTCATCCTGTAATCGATGCGGCTGGCGCGAAATCCGTCGGAAGGGTTCGTTGAGCCGTATCAGGAAGGGGCATCCGAGTGGTCAGCGTACTCTCACCGAACCGATGGTTCCGCGGAGAAGCCGCCGCCTCTCAGGACCATCGCGAGCGGTTCGAAGCGATCTTCGATCTTCATTACCGCCGGATCTACCGGTTGATCTACAGGATACTCGGTAATGAAGGCGACGCGGCAGATCTGACCCAGGAGACGTTTGTACGGATCTACCGGGCGCTTCCCCGACTCCGGGCTGAGGGCGCCTCGGCAGCCTGGGTCCGACGGATCGCGGTCAACCTGTGCGTCGACGCGTTACGCCGCAAGGGCAAGGCGCCCTTCTTTTACGGTATTGCCGATCTACCTGCCAGATCGGACGACGATGCGATTCAGCTCGTCGATTCCAGTGGCGATCCCTTTGATATCGTGGTGCGCACGCTCGCCCATGACGAGGTCCACAACGCTATCGGCGCCCTGCCATCGGATTATCGCACCGTGATCGTCCTGCACCATCTCCAGGGGATGAGAGTGGAAGACGTTGCGAATCTCCTCGACGTCCCTGCAGGTACGATCAAATCCCGTCTATCGCGCGCCCGACACGCCCTGCGCAAGCTTCTTGCGCCAGCCCACGCACTCGATACCGTCTGACCCTCCGATGCTGCAGGGATGCGGTACGTTCACCTCAGTGTTATGTCACGATACTTGCATCCTTATGTCATAAATACGTGATAATCTGTCATAATAGACAGTAACATGTCATATGATGGAGGCGATCGTGACAGATCCTGCAGCATCTCGACGCGCGTGGCTTTTGGATAAGTTGGCGTCGGCCGCAGAGGGGATGCCTCTGGCTGATATTGCCCAGGAGCTCGGTGTTGATGAGCGGACCGTGCGTCGCGATGTTGAGGCCCTGCACGGACTACTCTCGGCTATCGGCGGCGTTTCGGTTCGTCGGGGCAGCGTGGTCCCCTCGCCGCCACTGGCCCCGGTGAGCTCGGTCAAGGAAGCGACCAATCCTTCGGAACGACGGCATCGGGCGATGGCCGAAGCGACAGTGCGGCGCATCCCGTCAGGATCGGCTTTGGTGCTGACTGCCGGACGCAGCGTCGGAGCCGTTGCAGCCGCGCTCCGCCGAGTGCAAACGCTCGGCGAGGAACCGCGAGATCTGATTGTGTTTACGAATAATCTGCCGGCGCTATTAGAGCTGATCGCTGGCGGTATCTCGACCGGGGTGGTCGGGGAGGTCTATAACGCCTCAGACCGCGCGTTCCATTCGCACGAGCTGCGGACCCGATACCAGGCGAGTATGGCGGTGGTCGGCGCCAGTGGGCTCGTATTGGATGCAGCTGCCGGGACGATCAATCTGTGCTCTGACCGTATTGAAGAAGCATCCTTCATGCGCCAACTCCTGGCGCCGATACCGGGCATCCTCGTCGTGGCGGATTCCGCCAAGATCGGTCGGCATCACCCCTGGTCCTTCACTTCCGACGGGCTGCTCGTTGGCAAAGCGGTGCATATCGTAACGACGCAGCTGGAGCGCGAGAAGGCGGACGGATTGGCCGGGATCTGCGAAGTCGCAAGACGCTCCGGCATCACACTGACCTACGAGGAGGTTCCCGTATGTGCGGAATAGCCGGTTATGTCGGTCGACGGGATGCGGTCGCCACGGCAATGGAGAGCCTGCTTCGGCTCGAATACCGGGGATACGACTCAGCCGGGGTCGCCTACGCCACCGATCGCGGCATTGAAGTGCATCGCTGTCCGGGGAAGGTGCGGGACTTGATCGCTTCCCTGGAGGAAGGCATCAACGCGCAGGCTGCGATCGCGCATACACGGTGGGCCACCCACGGTGCGCCAACTGAGCGAAACGCTCATCCGCATCAGGATTGCTCCAACCGCTTTGCGGTCGTTCACAACGGGATCATCGAGAACCATGCAGTCCTTCGCGCTCAGCTCCGTGAGAGAGGGCACATCTTCACGTCGGAAACCGACACCGAAGTCGCGGCGCATCTCATCGAGGAACGCCTCGCGCCCGGCGCTGCCCCTCACGATCTCGCGCGGGTTCTCCAGAGCTTGATGGAGGACCTGAACGGCAGCTTCGCCCTTGGGGTCGTATGCCGCGATTGGCCCGAGTCGATCGTCGCGCTCAGACACGAGTCCCCCCTCATCCTGGGGCGCGCTCGCACCGGCCATATGCTCGCCTCTGACCTGCCTGCTCTGATCGGCCGAGCCGAGGAATCCTGGGTTCTTGAGGACGGCGATACCGTCGTTCTCACACCGTACGATGTCGTGGTAACGGCCCGTGACGGCAGACCTCGTGCGCCTGGATGGGAGCCGATCACACTGGATGCGACATCTGCGGAACGTGCCGGATACGAGCACTTCATGTTGAAGGAGATCCACGAAGCGCCCGCCGCGGTACGGGAAACGCTGCGGGGTCGGTTGGATCCGGACGGCCGCGTCGTCCTATCTGAGCTTCCGGATGCGGTTATCGAGCGCATGAAGTGGGGCCATGTGCATTTTGTGGCTTGCGGCACCGCCTACCATGCCGGACTGTATGGCCAGCGCCTGTTCCGGTCCTGCCTCGGACGCCGCGCGGAGGCGAGCGTCGCCTCGGAGTTTCGGTATGACGAGCCGTTAGTGGATCACGACTCCGTGGTCGTGTTGATCAGTCAGAGCGGCGAAACCGCCGACACCCTGGCCGCTGCGAAAGAAGCGAAACGCCGGGGTGCGACGACCGTTGCGGTGGTGAACTGCGTCGGCAGCAGTCTGGCCCGGACGGCCGACGCTGCGCTCATGACTCGGGCTGGCCCGGAGATCGGTGTGGCCTCGACGAAGGCGTATACGGCCCAGATCACCGCTCTCGCGGCCCTGGGCACTGCCTGCGGATGCGAGTGCCTGGCCGAGGATCTGCCCCGTCTCGCGTCGGCGGTGGAGACGGTCCTGACCGGGGAGGACCGCATTCGCGATCTGGCGGAAGCGCTCTATAGGCAGCAGTGTTTCTTCTTTCTGGGACGTGGCTACGATGCGGCCGCAGCGGCGGAGGCTGCTCTGAAACTCAAGGAGATCTCCTACATCCATGCGGAAGCATATCCAGCGGGCGAAATGAAGCATGGACCCCTCGCGCTGATCGACGCCAGCGTTACCGTAGTCGGTATCTGCACGCGTTCCGATACTCATCTCAAAATGTGCTCCAATCTGATGGAAGCCCGAGCTCGAGATGGGCGGGTGTTGGCCGTGCTCCGCGACGATCTGCCGGTTCCCGAGGCGGCGACCGATGTCCTCACGCTGCCGTCCGTGGCTGAGCCGCTGATGCCGGTCGTTGCGATGACCGCGCTGCAGCTTCTTGCCTACCATATCGCACGACTTCGGGGATGCGCGATCGATCAGCCAAGGAATCTGGCCAAGAGCGTCACCGTCGAGTAACGATACCGTGAGCAACGGATATTGGGATCCCTCTGAGCAACTACCAGGACGTTCGGTGCGTATATGGACAGAGCAGATGATTGATGATGGTCGCATGGCGACCGAGACATTACAAGGAGACCTATCGCGATGCCTGAGTTCACCCTTCCGGCGCTGCCCTATGCGTATGAGGCGCTCGAACCCCACATCGATACCCTGACGATGCAGATCCACCATGACAAGCACCATCAAGCCTACGTCAACAACCTGAACGCCGCATTGAAGGACCATCCGGACCTTCAGAACCGGACCATCGACGAGCTCCTTCGGGACCTCACGACACTTCCTGAAGCTGTCCGAACGGCTGTACGAAACAACGGAGGCGGACATCACAACCACACGCTGTTCTGGGAGATCATGCGACCGGGCGGACCGAAAGCGCCCGGCGGAGCCCTCGCCGAGGCAATCACCGGCGTGTTCGGCGGTGTGGAGGGTCTCATCAAACAGGTGAACGATGCCGGCGCTAAGCGCTTCGGCAGTGGCTGGGCCTGGTTGGTCAAAGATCAGTCCGGCAATCTGCTCGTCTACAGCACGGCTAACCAGGATAGTCCGCTTACCGACAGGCATGTACCCCTTCTGGGTGTTGACGTCTGGGAACATGCCTACTATCTGAAGTATCGCAATATGCGTGGTGATTACCTGGCGGCCTGGTGGAACGTCCTGAACTGGGACGAGGTTGCGCGTCGCTTCTCAGCGAAGTAAGGGGATCGTTCCTGACCTGATCGAGGGGCGCGAAACGTACCGTTGAGAACCGGAACGTTTCGTGGCCCCTCAAACTCGTAGAGACCGGATGAAGCACCCGCCCGGTTGTCGGTGAACGAGACCCTCCAGTTCGAGAAGCGTCAGCTGAGCTGACGCCTCCGATATCGACATTCCGGCTTCGGCGGCCAGTATGTCGATGTATCTTGGCACGAGACTGAGGAGGGCGAGTAGACGTCGCTGCGGGTCGGGAAGCCCCTCTGTGCGATCAATGGGGATCGCCGCAGAGGTGCGCTGCAGCACCAGCACGCCGAGAGCATCCACGACATCCTCAGCACAGGTGATCAACGCGGCTCCGTCGCGGATCAGCGCATTGGGGCCGGCGCTCATAGGTTGATCGATATTGCCAGGTACGGCCATCACGTCCCGTCCCTGTTCACCAGCGGTTCCTGCCGTAATCAGCGCGCCGCTCTGGCGGCCGGCTTCGACCACGATCACTCCCATCGATATCCCGCTGATCACCCTGTTTCGTGCAGGAAACCGCCACGCTTCTGGCGTGGCGCCGATAGGGAACTCCGTCAAAATCGCTCCGGCGTTTTCGGTCACGATCTCCTTGAAGAGTTGCTGATTTCCGGCGGGATACCGCACATCGAGACCGCATCCGAGGATCACAAGGGTACGGCCGCCAGCGCGTAGAGCTGCCGTATGCGCTACGGTATCGATACCGACGGCTCCGCCGCTCACGATGGTAAAGCCCATTTCCGCCAGGTCACGGGCCAGCATCGATGCGATCTCACGACCATACGGACTCGGAGAACGGGTTCCCACGATCGCTACGGAGAACTGATCCCGCTCGTCAAGGTCCCCGCGTAGAAATAGCGCCGGAGGGCGATCGATCACATCTACGAGCAGTCGGGGATACGACTCCATCCCTCGCGTAATAACGGATACGCCGAGCTCGTCGAACTTCGTGCATTGTTCGACCGTCGGTATTCTTGCGGGGTCGAGGAGCCGTTCGAACTGCTCCGGCGTCAACTCCGGTACGGCTGCCACCTCATGGTCCGGAGCGGCGAAGAGCGCTTCGGGACTGCCGAACCGGTCAAGAACCGCGTGGGCTACCCTCGGAGATAGCCCCGCATTGGCGAACCTGAGCCATTCGAGCTGGTCGGTCGACAGATCCAACGTATTTACGAGAGGACCTGGCGCTCGGATAGGGACGAGGAGCGCTGGACCATGCCTCTTTAGGTGTGGACGGTTCTATCGATCGTTGCGACCACCGGGTCCGCCGCGCGACCCGCCACGCGATCCGCCACGGGGACCGCCGCTCGATCCTCCACGCCCGGGTCCGGCGCCCGGACCTCCGGACATACCCATACCGGACTGATCGTTCTGCGGCTTTCTGCGTTGGAGTTTCGCGACGGAGTTGTCAATCATGAAACTCCACGTCTTTGTGATCGTATTGCCCGTCCAATCCGTCGCGACCACCGACACCGTATGACGTCCGTCCGGAAGCGGCCGAATCAGCGCGGCGGTACGTGGCTCAGGGGTATCGTATGTGAGGGTAGCGGTGCGGAGATCATAGTAATAACCCGGATCATCCTCATGTTCGGGTCCCTCGGGTCGTCGGGCGACACCCTCTCCATCCAACATCAAGCGGACACTCGCGGGATTAACCCCGGAGCCTTCATCGATGATTCTTGCCTCGAAGTGAATCGGCGGGACTCCGTTGATTACGACCCCCATCTTTGGCTCAACGATCGTGATATCAGGTGGAGCCGTATCCGTATCCGTGGAATCGAAAGCGGCCAGACTGCCATCATCCGAGAGAACGAAAAGTTTGCCGTCCGCGACGACCGGGCTCGCAGCCACATTGGTCCACTTCGCTATGGCATCATCGGATATCGTTGATGGCTGGGTCTGATAGAGCCATTCGACCTCGCCGGTCCGGGCGTTGATGGCGTAGATTCCGCCGAGGACAGTGCCCACAAATAGGGTTCCGCCTGAGATTGTCGGAGCGGCCAGGACGTCGTACTGCAGTTTGGGCGGATTTTTCCAGAGCACGCGCCCTGTCCTGGGATCGAACGAGTAGATCGTGTTATCCGCAGTGATGACGAATAGACCATCGTTCGAAACCGCCGGTGTAACGGCGATATCGTTGGGGAGAATCAGGTTCCAGCGAGGCGCGAGGTTGCGCGCCATAAAGCAGCTGATCTTCGCTCCAGCGCAGGCGTAGACATAAGAATCGTAGACCACCGGCCGCTGTCTGAGGACGGTTCCGCCAAGGCGTACGTTGAAGCGTTCCTTGCCCGTGGCTGCTCCGATCGCATGGAGTACTTGATCAAGAGAAATGGCATATACGATGCCGTTGGCGACGACCGGAGCGCCGGATATCTCGTCCTGCGCGGTGAATCCACCCTTCCAACTTGGCACTTCAGCGCCGGTTCTCGTATCGATCGCAAAGATGTGTCCGTCGGCCGATCCGAAGTAGACAATGCCATCGGCCACAGTCGGCGTCGAACCGACGCTTGTCCGCGTGTCGAACAGCCACGTACCTTTGCCTGTAGACGTATTCAACGCGTAGAGTTTGCCGTCATCCGCACCGAAATAGAGCATATTGTCCATGATGGCCGGTGTGGTTCGTATCCGGGTGCCAAGGGGTTGGTCCTGCGGGAAACGCCACTTCAACGCACCGGTTTCAACGTCAAGAGCGTACATCCGATCGCCCGATGCGAAGTAGACCGTATCGCCCGAAACCGCGGGTGCGGCAGGATTGTTGGTGTCGTAGGTGGCGGTGTACTTCCACGACAGAGAGAGCGGCATACGAAGCGGCTCTGCAGCCGATCCGGCAATCGATGCCAGTGGAAGGCACATCGCAGCGCACACGGTGATCGCCCGTAGAGTGAGACCAAGCCGATCGGTTCCCAGATTTGGCGCACATGCCATGGCGTAAACTCCCTTCGTATGGTCCCCAGGTAACGGGAACTCCGGACACGCAACCCTTGATGAGCGGTGTACTCGCTGACTCGCACCGCCACACTACCGAGTATAGCGGAACGAGAAGTCCCTGTCAAGCCGCGAGCGGAAAAGCCGTACACCTCGCACCTCAACGTGCTATCCTCAATCCGAAAGCGATATGGTGATGGATCATGATCTCTAAGGCGCAAGCCTTCATCCGCGACCATCTGTCGCGGGTCCTTCCTGACGTCGCCAAGCCCGGCCGTTATGCTGGCGGCGAGATCAACATGATCATGAAGGACGCAGCCAGCTGCTCTCTCCGTGTAGCCCTTGCCTATCCGGATGTCTATGAGGTTGGCATGAGCAATCTCGCTATCGCTATCCTCTATGACGCCTTGAACGCAAGAGATGATACGTTCGCAGAACGCGTCTTTGCGCCATGGACCGATGCTGAGGCAGCTTTACAGGCGGCAGATACGCCGTTGTTCAGTCTTGAAACGCAGACGCCTCTGTTCGCCTTCGATTGGATCGGGTTCAGTCTGGCATCGGAGCTATGCTATACGAACGTGCTGAACATCCTCCATCTTGGAGGAGTGCCGATCCGCAGTTCCGATCGAGATGAGCGCCATCCGCTGGTAATCGCAGGAGGCCACTGCGCAGCATGCCCCGAACCGATGTCGCCGTTCATCGACGCGTTCGTTATCGGCGAGGCCGAGGAAGTCATCCATGAGATGATCGAGGCCTGGCAGCCGCTTCACGTAAGCTCTCGAGCCGATCTCCTCGCAGCCCTCGCTCGCATTCCCGGAGTCTATGTGCCGTCCTTGTACAGGGTAGAGGCCGGGAGTCCGGTGCCGATCCCCATACGCGACGAAGCGCCGTCACAGGTGAGGCGCCGCTACATCTCGGATCTAGCCGAGCTGCGTTTCCCAACAAAGCCGATCGTACCGCTGGTTGAAGTGGTCCATGATCGCATCAGTGTCGAGGTGATGCGGGGATGCACACGCGGTTGTCGCTTCTGTCAGGCGGGCATGATCACACGTCCGCAGCGTGAACGAAGCGCGGCTCACGTCATGGAACTGAGCCGAGAACTTATCCACAACACGGGCCACGAGGACGTATCGCTGGTGTCGTTGTCCACCTCAGATCATTCCGAGGTCCACGCGATGGTGGATGGTCTGATCGATGAGTTCGGCTCCGATGGTATAGGCGTCTCACTTCCATCGCTCCGGGCGGATCGGGATTGCGTAAGCATGGCCCAGCAGATGCAGACGGTGCGAAAATCGGGACTCACCTTTGCCCCGGAGGCGGGAACCCAGCGACTCCGGGATGCCATTAACAAAGGCGTCACCGAGGAGAACCTTATGGCGGCTGCGGAGGCTGCCTTTGGCTCTGGATGGCGGAGGATCAAGCTCTATTTCATGATTGGCCTCCCAACGGAGACGGATAAAGATGTCATCGGTATCGTGGACCTTGGAGAGCGGGTGCTCGCTCTCGGACGGAGTACCATCGGAAAGGCCGCATCGGTGACCGTCAGCGTTGGCGCCTTCGTCCCGAAACCGCATACGCCGTTCCAGTGGAGAGGCCAGGATCCACCGGATCGTATTCGCGCCAAACAATCGCTGCTCAAGAGAGCTGTGCGAAGCCGCGGCCTCGTTGTCAAGGTTAACGAACCTGAAGTCGCCCATATCGAAGGCGTCCTCGCTCGAGGAGATCGGAGCGTTGCTGACGCCATTGAGATCGCGTGGCGCCTGGGGGCCAGATTGGACGCATGGCAAGAGCACTTCCACTATGCTCGCTGGCAACGGGCATTCGAGTTAGCGGGCGTCGATCCATATCGGACAGCTTGTCGAGATCGCGGGTATCATGAACCGTTGCCCTGGGACCATATCGAAACGGGTGTCTCTAAGGGGTATCTCCGCAACGAAGACCGCCGGGCGGAGCGAGGTCAGCTGACCGCGGACTGCCACTACAAGGCATGTACTATGTGTCAGGCGTGCGAGCGATGGCTGGACGAGCGACGGATTCCCGAAGGTCGGAGGATGGAGCCACGAGGAGGTGGGGAATGAGCACATTTGGTAACGTCCCGCTCGAGGATGTTCAGATAGTTGGGCGCGCGGCCGATATGGCAGCGCTGGTCGTACGCGCACTGCCAGACGGCGCTCCTGCCGAATGGTATCCCATCACCTATGAGCTGGTTCTGGAGGCAGTCCTTCACGATTGGGTAACGAATGGAACGGACGATCTGGACAGCGGCGATGCCGAGGATGTCGAGAATATCGTCCGAGCGTCGGCTGATATCGCTTTGCACCAGGAACCAGCGCTTCAGGAGATCTCCTATCGTACGGTCCTGAAAGGCTGGCTCGCGGATTGGGTTGAGAACTGGGGCAGTGACGAGTAGGGGATACGAATAACCAGATACCGATGGTATGTGCTCCGTCGATGTGATCCGGCCAGTCCGGCTGCGAGTTGTGTGGTGTATGATGAGAGTTCGGTGTCTACGGCGGTAATGACCGACCAATCAGGTGGGGCTCGGGGCGCACTGCCATTGCTGGATCTGCTCCGGCTCATGGAGACAGCGCGACAGGGCGACCGGCGCGAAGGGATCCTCCTCAGGCAGGGTAAAGGCTGGTTCTCAGTAGGCGGGATGGGCCAGGAAGCCGTCGCGGCCCTCTCCTACTTACTCACCGATGATGACTGGCTCTTTCCCTATTATCGTGATCGCGCCCTATGCATGGCTCGCGGGCTGACCACGTATGACCTCGCGCTTGCCTTCTTCGCTTCCGAGGATTCGATCAGCTGTGGCCGGCAGATGCCCGGGCACCATGGATCGTCGTCGCTCCACATCTTCTCCGTGCCCACACCAACCGCCAGCCAGTGTATCCCTGCTGCGGGCGCCGCGTGGGTCCTCAAAAGCGAGGGACTGGGCAGGATAGTGTTATGCTGTGTCGGCGATGCCGCGATTCGACAGGGCGAGTACTATGAGGCGATTGCCCTGGCAGTTCAGGAGAGCCTGCCCCTCGTCATGGTTGTCGAGGATAACGGGTACGGCATCAGCACGCCTACGGACCGGATGAATCCGTATCGGCTCGGTATCCTCGACAGTACCCGGGTGATCCATGTCGATGGTAGCGATGTGGAGGCGGTGTATGACGCAGGGCGGACCGCAGTTGAGGCAGCACGCGCAGGCCGTGGACCGTACGTCCTGTGGTGCGCGATGGCCAGACTGTGCTCGCATACGTCTTCAGACGACCATCGTGTTTATCGATCTGAAGAGGAGCTGGTCGATAGCGAAGCCCGAGATCCGATCCTGCGATTGTCGGAGCAGCTGATCTCAGATGGGACGCTCAGTCGTGAGGAATGGTCGGCCGACCGTGAACGGATCGCCGCGGAAGTGGCCGCGGATTACGAGAGGGCCGCGAGCGCTCCTATTCCGAAGCCGTCATCGGTAACGGAGCATGTCTACGCGCCGACACCGTCGCCGGCTGCCTTGCCGGAAGAGCTGGCAGCCCGCCTTACAGGACCGGACACAACCATGGTCTCTGCGATCGTCGAGACGCTGGGCGAGGCTCTTGGCACGGACCCCGCAGTCCATCTGTTTGGTGAGGATATCGAGGACCCCAAGGGCGGAGTGTTCGGCCTCACCAAGGGACTGAGCAGCCGTTTTCCGGGCAGAGTCGTGAACGCACCCCTTGCCGAAGCGACGATTGTGGGAGTCGCTGTGGGGATGGCGGCCTTGGGCCTGCGGCCAGTCTTCGAGCTGCAGTTCATCGACTTCGCGGGTCTTGCCTATAGCCAGATCAGCAACCAGGCGGCGACCCTACGCTGGAGAACGGCTGGTGACCAATCCTGCCCGATGGTGCTGATGGCCCCTGCCGGAGCGTATCTGCCGGGGGGAGGCATCTGGCATAGTCAGACGGGGGAAGGGATATGGGCCCACATCCCGGGACTTCGGATATGCATGCCGAGCACGCCGGCCGACGCAGCGACCATGCTGTGGGACGCGATCTATCTCGGGGATCCGGTTCTCTATCTGATACCCAAACACCTGTTTCGGCAGCGCATGGGTGTGCAGGAGATATCGACCATCGGCCCGGGGCGTCTCAGGGTTCGTAGAGAGGGCGCTGATGTTACGCTCGTAACATGGGGCAACGGCGCCGAACTCGGCCTTGCCTGCGCTGCCGAAGCTGAGCGCGAGAATATCGATGTAGAGGTTCTCGATCTCCGATGGTTGAACCCGTGCGATTGGGACGGTATGATCGCTTCGGTGGAGAAAACCGGCCGGCTCGTCGTCCTCCATGAAGATGCGCGAACGGGCGGCTTCGGCGATACTATCGTGGCCGAAATGGTCTCCCATACGGCTCGGTGGAATCTCTTCCTCGCACCGCCGCAGATCGTTGCGAGACACGATGTGCCGGTACCATTCGCACCGACTCTGGAATACGCGGCGCTGCCGGACCAGCAGCGGGTCATGGCGGCCGTACATGAGGTGATGAAGTAGCCGATGGCGGTCATCGAAGTCACCATCCCGCAGCTCGGTGAGGGTCTGCATGAGGCGCGCATCATTCGGCTGCTGAAGGCGCCCGGTGATCTCATCCGCCGCGATGAGCCGATCTTCGAGATGGAGACGGATAAGGCCATCATGGAGATCGAATCTCCCGCCGCTGGCAGGCTTCAGGCCTGGTTATCGTCTCCGGATGACGTTGTACCCATCGGCGCTGTTGTTGCGCATATCGAAGGGGATGTCGATTCGCCGTCGGATGGGATTGTGCGGCATGATCCTCCATCTACCTGCGAGGAAGATACCGCGGGTATAGCAGCGCCGGCGATCGAGGTACGCCGTGCCGCACGCAATGTGGCCATCCCGCCTCGCACCCGGGCTTATGGGCGTGATCTTGGTCTGACCGACGACGATCTGACCGCTATCGCGGAGGCGATCGGCGGCAAGGTCCTGCCAGCCGACATCGACCGTTGGCTTCAACAGCCGAGGGTTGAAGGTACCCCGACGACCGATGCGGATGTTGCCGAGGAAGTGGAGTTGAGCCCCGCCCAGCGGACCCTCGTTTTTCGATTGGAGCAACGGGCCGCTGAGGTGATCCCCGCCACGGAGGAGATCCGTATCCCGTGGGAGCCCATCGATCGTGTGCGGATTGCACTGAAACCGAAGGCGCGCGACATCAGACTACCCGTGACGCCGTTTCTCATATTCGCCTGGTGTGCTGCGCGCGCAGTAGAGGATTGCCCGTTATTTCGCTGCACCCTGGGCAAGGATGGCGTCGTCCGACGGTATCCGCGCTTGAGCCTCGGACTCGCGGTTACGCGCGGCGACGATGAGCTTCTAACCGCTCTGGTACAGGAAGCCGATACCGTTTCGTTCGGCACGTTTGTGCAACGGTCTGTCGAGGCGATCAAGCGAGCGCGCAGCGGTCATGATCAGGCTGCAGAGTGTATACAGGTTAGCATTTCGAACCTGGCCGGCCTCGACATCCATCGGGCGATACCGATCGTCGTCCCGCCTGCCATCGCGACGATCTACGTCGGAGAGGTGTATCTAGCGCCTGTGGGCACGTCCGACCGTATTCGGTACGAACGGATGGCGAACGTCGCGTTGACCTTCGATCATCGTGTCGTGAACGGCGTCGGCGCCGCGCGTTACCTTGCGGCGATCCGGCGCAGGGTCGCGGCGCTATCGGTCGAATCTCTGATGCATGAGTAGGCAAGCCAGGATCTGACGGTTGACGAGGGAGGCGGCAGGCGCCTGCCGCCTCCCTCGTGATCTATCCGCGAACCAGAGCCCTCGCTCGTTCCGCAATGTGTTCGGCGGTGAAGCCGAACTCCTGCAAGAGGCGCTCTGCGGGAGCCGATGCTCCAAACCGATGCATCGCGATCACATCGCCATCCTCGCCGACGTATCGATGCCAGCCAAGCGGTGAGGCGGCTTCGACGGCGAGCCTCGGGATGTCGCGAGGGAGTACGGATCGTCGATAGTCCTCCGGCTGCTCGTCAAAGAGCTCAAACGACGGCATGCTGACCACCCGGGTCGCGATACCGCCATCTTCCAGAATCGTCCGCGCGCCAGCGGCGAGATGAACCTCGGAGCCCGACGCGATGAGCACAACCGCTGGTGGGCCGGAAGAGGCCTCCCACAGGACATAGGCGCCGCGGCGCAGCGCATCGGCGGATGCGGCCCTCGTCCGATCGATGTTGGGCACCTTCTGACGGCTCAGGACCAGCGCGGTAGGTCCATCAAGACGCTCGCATGCTACCTTCCACGCTTCGGCAACTTCGCTCGCATCGGCCGGGCGGATCGTGACCACGTTGGGCGTGGCCCGAAGCGCCGCAAGCTGCTCGATCGGTTGGTGCGTGGGGCCGTCCTCACCAAGTGCGATCGAATCGTGGGTGAAGACATACAGGACCGGCAGTTCCATGAGAGCGGATAGCCGAAGGGCTGGCTTCAAGTAATCGTAGAAGTTGAAGAAGGTCGCGACGAACGGCCGTAAGCCGCCGTGCAGCGCGATGCCGTTGGCGGCCGCTGCCATGGCATGCTCACGGACGCCCCAGTGAACGTTGCGGCCCTCGTAACCGAGAACACCTCCCACCAGGCCCTCCATATCGCTGCGCATGTCGGGAGGCAGCAGGTCGCCGAGTCCGTTGAGTGCGGTGTTGGTCGAGGGATTCAGGTCAGCAGAACCGCCTATTAGGGACGGATAGTGCGGGGCAATCGCGTTGAGAACCTTCCCTCCGCTCGCCCGCGTGGCGGCTGCGTCGGCGGGTCCGAACGTTGGAATACCGCTCGACCATCCGTCGGGCAAGCCGTGTTCGTGCGCCTGGTCCCAGAGGGCTGCGAGATCCCGATGGGCGGACCTCCAGATCTGGAAGCGCTCCTCCCATCGAGTGCGAGCCGCCGCGCCCGCCGCAACAGCGCGGCGAAAGGCCTGGAGCGCGTCGTCCGGTACGGAGAACGGCGTATCGTCCGGAAGCCCCAGCGCTCGCTTGGTCGCCTTTACTTCTTCGGCGCCGAGAGGTGAGCCATGGGATTCGCTGGATCCGGCTTTCGCGGGTGATCCGTATCCGATCACCGTTCGAACACAGATCAGCGATGGACGGATCGTGTCCTCTCGTGCCGCCGCAAGCGCTCGATCGATCGCGTCCACATCGTTGCCATCGTCGACCGTGATGACCTGCCAGCCGTAGGCGGCGAAGCGGTCGTCGGTCTTCTCGGAAAAACTGAGCGACGTCGAGCCACCAAGACTGATGCTATTGTCGTCGTACAGGCAGATCAACTTGCCCAGCCTTAGATGACCCGCCAACGAGGCAGCCTCTGAGGCGACCCCTTCCATCATGTCCCCATCGGTGGCCAGTACATACGTGCGGTGATCGACGATTTCATGGTCGGGGCGGTTGAAGCGGGCAGCCAGGTGCGCCTCAGCCATAGCCATGCCGACCGCGGTCGCAAAACCCTGTCCCAGGGGGCCCGTCGTAGTCTCAACGCCTGGTGTGGGTCCATATTCCGGATGGCCGGGCGTGATGCTGCCCCACTGGCGAAAGGAGCGGAGGTCATCGAGGGTAACATCGTAACCCGTGAGATAAAGAAGGCTATATAGAAGCATCGAGCCATGGCCGCCGGAGAGGACGAATCGATCGCGGTTCGGCCACTTCGGGCTCCGAGGATCGTGCTGAAGGTGGCGTGTCCAGAGAGTGTAGGCCATGGGCGCAGCTCCCAGCGGCAAACCGGGATGGCCCGAGTTCGCCTTCTGGATCGCGTCGATGGATAAGGCGCGGATGCTGTTGATGCACAGCTCATCGAGTGTCATGGATATCTCCGTGGCTGTTTCTTATCTGGCTCTAGGCGCCAGAGCGCATGTTTGATCCAGTATACCTGCGCACATCGATGCGGTTCGGGATCGAGGACAGGGAAGAGGGAGGGGGATGGGGCGAATGGGCGCAGGGCTGCGGACCCTATTGAAGCTGATGATCCGAGGCTTGCTCGGGTCTCTTGGCGGAGTGCGCGCTTCCGGACTGGACAAGATACCCCGCACGGGAGGGGTGATCATTGCACCGAACCACTTGTCCCATCTAGACCCGCTTCTGATCGGTGCGCTGATCCCTCGCGACGCATGGTTTCTAGCGACAGACGAGCTGTTCACCGTCCCCGCGCTGGGACCGATCGCCAGGCGCCTTCGGACGATCCCAATCCGACAGGACAGCCCCGACCGCGCGGCGCTTCGGCGAGCCATAGACGTACTGAATAGGGGTGATGCGCTTGTAGTCTTCCCAGAGGGGCATGAAAGCATGGACGGTGACCTCCTGCCACTGCAGGCGGGATTCGTCCTGTTAGCCGTCCAGTCCGGTTGTCCAGTGGTGCCCATCGGCATTTGGGGCACCCAACGAGCTCTGCCTCCAAGGGAATGGCGGCCAAAACACGCCGGGGATACCATCAACGTCTGTGTTGGAGATCCGATCACGACGGCTGAGCTCATCGAAGGCACTGAAGGGCGTAGACGATTCGAAGTCGGACGCCGGAAACTGGATCGTGCAATGCGGGAGTTGATCCTTCGAGCGAAGCAGGATTCGACTAGGTGAAACCCGGGAGGCTAAGCCGGGAACGGGTAGAATAATAGCTGATGTGCAACATCCTTGTTAGGAGACCAAGGTTATGCCCTACGTAATCTGTGAGCCATGTATCGGCGTCAAGGATAAGGCCTGTGTAGCGGTCTGTCCTGTCGACTGCATCCACGAAGGTGTTCTGACCGATGACGACGGCAACAGCTACGATATGCTCTTTATCAACCCCGACGAATGTATCGATTGCGGGCTCTGCGAACCCGAGTGCCCCGTGACCGCGATCTTCGCCGATACCGATGTTCCGGAGAAGTGGCAGCAGTACACGCCGTTGAACGCGAAGTTCTTCGAGAAGTAATCCGAAGGCATCATTCCCACCGACTGGAGGTGGGTGATCCTTAGGATATGAGAACGACGATCGATCGATGCGTCTCTATACACGAACCGGTGATAACGGAACAACGGGGGTGCCGGGAGGTGGACGGGTATCCAAGACCCACCTGCGGATCGAGGTATGCGGCGATCTGGACGAACTCAACGCGTCGATCGGTCTTGCTGAGAGTCTCTGTTCGGACCAGGGCATCCGGGCCGATCTAGTCTACATTCAAGAGCTCATCTTCGAGGTCTCTGCCCAGGTCATTTATTCCGGAAAGCCCGATCGCCCAGCTCGGATCACTGAGGCGATGGTCACCTCGATTGAGGAGATGATCGATCGGCGCGCAGCGGCCCTACCGCCTCTCCACTCGTTCATATTGCCGGGAGGATCTCGGGGCAGCGCGGCAATCCATTGCGCTCGAGCCGTTTGTCGCCGCGCGGAGCGCACCCTGGTGGCGTTGAATAAGGAGATCCCACAGGCTGCCCAGGCGCTGTCCCTGGTGAACCGAATCGCCGATGCCCTGTTTGTCCTGGCTCGCGCTGCGAACGCTGCAGAGGGTCTCGGGGATCGACCCTGGCTGAGTGGACGATGACCGATTGGCTGGATCGGCTAAAAGGGGCGGCGCACCAGGGCGTTCTGGCAGCCCGTAACACAGTTGAGCGCGAGACAGTCGCCCTGATCATTGGCTCGGTGGCTGGCAGACAGGTGTTCGACGATCACGGGTTGTTGATTGTCGATGCCGGCCATATCATCGATATCGAGGTGATCGCCAGGGCGCGGCAAGCCGGGAGACTGCAGCAGGTGATCGCTGCGGCGGCCGTCGCCGGCGTCCAGGACGTCCGTGAGAGGCTAACGCAGCTATCTCAAGCAAGCCCAGAGGGGCGTGAGGCAACGGCGCATGAATCTGCCGAGGTTTATGCGGCGGCCCGCCGATATGTCGGCCGGACTGCTGGTATGGATGTTACCGATATCCGGGGTGCCGTTGTGATCCGCCGCGGGACCGTATTAACGGAAGATGACATTCGGATCGCTCGCGATCGATCGTTGCTCCGTGCGTTGATCCACAGTGTCGAGGCTAACGAATGGGACGGTTCCGTTGCGTCCATAGAATCAGAACCGGCGAACTCGGAGGCCACTGGGTCGGCTGAGACGCCGCTGCCGACGCGACGCAAGATTCCGCTGGTCGATATACCCGATGAACCCGAATAGGATTGCTAGTCGGACACCATCCCGTCGGAGGCCAGGCGTTCGGCCCGCAGCTTGATTGCGGTCATCTGCGCTTCGAGATTGGCCGTCATCTTTTTCTTAATGAGGGCCTTGATCATCGGGCCGATGAGCGGAACTTCATACTCGTAATCCACGATCGAGCCGAAGAACGCGCCCGAATCGGTCTCACCAAACTGCCACGATCCTTCCATACTGGTTAGATCGCCCTTGAGGAGCCTAAAGTCGTCGCGCAGCCGTACGGGATCCCAGAGATCCTCCTGGGTCCAGCGAACGGTCATCTTAAACTCACGGATGAGACCGACCCACTCCGTAACCGTTCGGTTGCCATCGTCGCTCCGCTCCAAGACGGTCAGCGATTGGAGGTCTTCCATAAAGTCCGGAAAGTCCTCTACCCGGCGCGCCACGTCGTAAACAACCCTTGCCGGCGCGTTAATGTTCAGGTTGATCTCGATTCGAGGCATCTCACCCTTTCATAAGAACGGCCCTCCCCCTTGCGGGGGAGGGCCGGGTCATTGACCGGCTGAAGCCGATCAGTAGATGGTCAGTGTGCCCGATCCAGAACCGGCGTCGACATACGCATCGCCTGCGAACTCAGCAGTGATGGTATGAGAGCCGACTCCTTCCGTTGTTGGATAGAGGTACCGGGCTACGCCATTGCCGTCGGTGACCACCGTCTGCACCAGGGTGCCGTCCACCTTGAAGTCCATGGACTTGCCCGTCTGCTTCTCGTAATCGTAGAGCCGTCGGAAGTAGGCGTACAGATTGGCAGTGCCGCCCAGCGGAACGGATTTCGACGCCACCCAGATGTAGGGCAGAGCCTTGTTCACCGTCAGGGTAGCGGTCACGGAGTTGGCGGCGTAGCTGCCGTTGCCCGCGAAGGTGGATAGAATGGTTCGGGTACCTGCGCCCGCGCCATCCGGGGGATCGTAGTACGGATAGCTGGCGTAGCCACCCGTGTTGGTCTTGCGAGTGATTACGAACGTACCGTCTACCGAGAAGTCGATGTCCTTGTTGTAGAGAGGCACGTTGTCGCTGCGCAGCAGGCGAGCCTTGAGTTCGGTTCGACCGCTGATTCGCACGGTGCGGTTGAAGCCGACCATCTTGGTGCCCCATACCTCACACGTGAGGGTGGCGCTGGCAGACGACGGATCGTAGGTCGCGTCACCCGCGAACTCAGTCGTGATGGTGCGGCTCAGCGCGCCATCCGTGATGACCCAGACGAGGTTCGAATCGCCGCCGGCATTGGTCGTTCCTGTTCCAGCCTGAGTGCCATCGATCTTGTAGATGATGGTCTTGCCGGAGAGAAGCGCGTTGTCGGTGGAGCGCTTGAGGTCGTACTGTCGCAGGATGACCTGTTCGGAGATAATCCCGCTCCTGTTCACCGTCCAGAGCGACGTCGCTGCTGGGATGACCGAGAGCGTGCCGGTTCCGGAACTTGCATTGTAGTTGGCGTCACCGGCGAATGAGGCTTCGATCGTGTAGGTAGTCGCGGTGTCAGCAACCGTATGACTTGCAGTCGCAGTGCCCGCTGCATCCGTGGTGCCGGATCCGACGACTGTGCCGTCAACCTTGAACTCAAGGGTTCTGCCGCTGAGCGGACTGGCGTCGTTGGCCGCCGTGAGCGTCGCGGATAGGGTGACTGAGTTTCCTGGCTGACCTGCCACATTGGCAACGGCGACGTTAGTGTCGGACATCACGGTCAGGGTGCCCGTCGCGGAGGACGGATTGTACGCACCATCACCCGCGAAGTCGGCCTCGAGGCTGAGTGTCCCGATCGCGGTGTTCGCCGGGATCGAGTAGTCGAGTGAGTAGTTGCCGCTGCCATCAGTAACAGCGGAACCGACGCCCGTTCCATCTACCTTCACGGCTACCGTGCGGCCGACGACCGGCGTTGCGGTAAGCGATCCTGACAGAGTGACCGGATGACCGGCTGTGCCGGTAGCGTCGTTGATCGTAAGCGTTGTATCCGCTTTGTCGACGGTAAGAACGGCATCGTCACTGGATGGATTGTTCTCGGTGTTGCCGACGAACTCTGCGGTGATGGTGCGGCTGCCCGCTCCAGCTCCTTCGGGTATCGCGTAGGCGTACGTAGCAGTACCCGAGCCGTCGGTTGTGCCGAGGCCGACACCGGTGCCGTCGATCTTGAAGTCAACATCACCGCCAGTGACCGCACCGCTGTCGGTATTTCTCGTCACCGTGGCGGATAGGTTCACGGTCTCATGGATCTTGCCGGTAACATCGGCGGCTGTGGTCGTCGTGTCGGCGGCGTTCACCGTAAGAGTGCCGGTATCGCTGGAGCCGCTGTAGACCGCGTCACCAGCAAAGGAACCTGAGATCGTACGAGCAGAGAGTCCACCGCCTGAAGGAATGGTGTAGTTGGTCGAGGCAACACCAGAGGCGTCTGTGACGCCCGAACCAACTCCCGTTCCGTCGACGCTGAAGTCGACGGTCTTACCGGCTAGCGGATCGTTGTCGAAGTTGCGGTTCAGGGTGGCGGTCAGCGCAACCGTCTCGCCGATCTGGCCAGCCTTATCATCGACGGTGAGTGTGGTTGTATCGGTAACCGTCAGCGTATTGGAGCCGGCGCTTGCGTTGTATGCAGCGTCCCCGGCGAAGGACAGGTCGATCGACCACTGACCGGGTTCCACGGCGATCGTGTAGTCGTAGTAGGCCATACCGGAGGCATTGGTAACTGCAGAACCGACGGCGGTGCCGTCGATGCCGAAGCCGATCGTGCGACCAGTAATCCACGCCATGTCGGTGGTCCGCCGCAAATAAGCCTTGAGCTGGACCACAGAACCTGGTGTGCCCGTACGGTTCAGTCCGGTGAGCAACGTATTCGCCGAGCTGACCGTCAGTGTGCCGTTGCTGGTATTGCCGGAGTAGGTGGCATCGCCCGCAAACGTGGCGGTGATCGTACGCGAGCCAGCGCCCGCGCCCTCGTCAATCTTCCAGGAATAGATCGCCTTGCCGTCTGCAGCGGTAACGCCAGATCCAACAGCGGTGCCGTCGATCGAGAAGTTCATCGTACGTCCGGCGATCGGGCCGTCATCCGTAATCCGGAAGAGATGCGCCCGAAGTTCGACGTTGGCGCCGATGGTGCCCGAGCGATCTTGAGTGTATACCTTGGTCGGACCCTGCGTAACGGTCAGCGTTGCATCGTCTGAGGAAGCGTTGTAGTCCGCATCTCCGGCGAATGCTGCCGTGATCGTTCGGGTTCCGACGCCACCGGCTTCGGGTATGGCGTAGCTCAGGGATGCCAGGCCTGCGGCGTCCGTGCTATCCGTGCCCACGCTCGTGCCGTCGACGCTGAACTGAACAGTCTTGGCATCGACAGGCGTTCCGTTATCGGTGCGGGTCAGCGTCGCGTTGAGGTCTTTGGTCTCGCCAACCATACCGCTTACGTCGGTCGCGACGATGGTGGTATCGGCGTTGACGTTCAGTGTGCCGCTGCCGGATGTTGACTCGTAGTTGGCATCGCCCGCGAAGGCGGCGCCGATTGTGTGGTCGCCGACAGTCATGCCAGAGGGGATGGTGTATGCGACGGATGCAACACCCGAACCATCCGTGACGGGGGTTCCAACCGATGAACCATCGACGGTGATGTCAACGGTCTTACCTGAGAGCGTTGTACCTGCACCGACCACGGTGAGAGTGGCGGTAAGGTTAACGGAGGCAGTCGTATTGTCTGTGACGTTGTCAACCGCGAGCTGGGTATCGCCCTTCTCCACGGTAAGGGTCGAGTCGTCTGAGCTCGGAACAAAGTCACCGTCGCCTGCGAACTCGGCGGTAATCGTGCGGGTGCCGACACCGGCGCCTTCGGGTACCACATAATCGTACGTGGCTACACCTGAGGCATCGGTGGCGTCCGAACCGACAGCCGTACCGTCCACCTTGAAGTCGACCGTGCGGCCGACAACAGCGCCGGAATCATGGTTGCGAGTCAGGGTTGCGGTGAGGCTGACGGTCGCGCCGATCTTGGCGGTCTTGTCATCGGCAAGCATCGTCGTATCGGCTTTGCTAACCGTTAGCGTACCCGTGCCATCGCTGGGGCGATGGATGCCGTCAAATGCGAACGACGCTTTGATCGAATGAGCCTGGGCTCCAGCGCCGATGCCTTCCGGTATCGTGTACGCGAGTGTGGCAGCTCCGTCGGCAGCGGTGGTCCCGGTCCCGACGGTTGTATCGTCTATCTTAAACGTGAGGGTCTTACCCTCGATGCCGGCGCTTGTATCGTTGTTGGTTAGGACCGCGCGGAGGGTAACCGTTTCGGTTACGACTCCTGCGACATCATCGACAGTGACGGTCGTGGGGATAGCGCGAAGCACCTCAAAGGCGCCGGCCGCGACCGCGGTTTGACCGTCCGGATTGGTGACCGTAACATCACGGGTGCCGATGGTGGCATCGAGACCCACATCGAACTGAGCCGTCACCGATGTGGGGCTGTTGTAGGTTATGGCGTAGTCGCTGATGCCGTCGCCGGATAGCGTGACATTGATGTGGTTTGGATAGCCGGTACCGGGATCATAGAATCGCGAACCCGTAACGTTCAGGACGACATCGGACACGCCCTGAACCGCGCTGCCGGCCGCGTTCGTGATGAGTGGAGCAGGAGCGAGAAGGCGAGCGATCCAGGTGCCCCATACGTTGGTTGGATTCGCGACGGTACTCGCAGCGTACTCCTGAACCGTCCAGATCGACATGTCGTCGTTGGGGTCCAGGCTGGTCGCGCTATAGTTGCCCCATCGATTGCGGCCTGACAGGAGCCGTTCATACGAGGCTTCTCCAGCTTTGATCGACAGGACGGATTGCATCGTGCCCGCACCATCGGTGGCGAGGCGGCCCGCTGTGTATGCGCCGACATAGGACGCCGCATTGGAACCCGAGAATCCCATGGCAGCGTGCCCCTGGCCGCTAACCACGATCGATGGATAATAGTAGAACATCGGGTCTACCGCTGCGCTGTCGTAGACTCGCCCCTGCTGGTTCAGGCCCAGCGATGGCGCTGAGGCGGTACTGAGCTCGAACCACTCGGCTGCGGTTCGATCAATCGTGCCCGTCCCGCCTGATGAGGTGACCCCTACGTTTCGGGTACCCCATATCGAGCCGTTTCGCTGGACGGCCATGAGAACCCGGTCATCGGCGACGTCGATATCGGTCGCACTATCCTTGGCCGGTGCGTCCAGAGGCGCGCCGTAGCCGGAGGTCAGTACTTCTGCGGTAAGCGAGAGTGTTGGAACGCCTGAGAGCGCCCACTGCAGGGATCGGTACTCGACGTTGCCATAGACAAGAGTCGAAGAGCTGAGGAAGTATGCGTAGGCGTCCGTCGCCGCGGCGTCCTGGTTGTGTACCGGGACCGGTGTGGCCATCATATCGGTAATGAGCCGCCACGAGTATACCGTGCTAAGAGACGGTGAAGCGGCCAGGAGAGAGGCCTTCTTAGTCGCAGCGATCTTGCCAAACGCAGAGCCGCTTGTCGGGATCATGGAAGCGCCGATGTAGACGCCGTTATCGTCGGTCCCGAGCATCGCCTCGTCTGTGGTTGTAGAGGCTTCACCGATGGTGATGGCGTACTTACGCCAGGTGCCCGTCGGATCGGTGTTAGCCGAAACGGCGAGGATGACATGGTTCTGTGTGCCGCCGTTGGTCTCGAGCGCGATGGCGAACCATCGGCTGCTTCGCCGATCGTAGAGTACGCGCGGACTGTAGGCGTTGCCTCGAGGATAGCTGCCGGTGGTGAAGAAGCTGTTGAGGGTAACGTGGCTTAGTCGGGTGCCCGTCTTATCGTAGATCGCGACGGAACCCCGGAGCAACTCGACGAAGTGATTCGGTCCGACCGCTCCCATGGTGTCCGGTGGGTACGATCCGGAACCACCAAAGGCATCGATCTGGTCCTGTTGTCCGATGCCGGCGAAGTTCGTCCCCATGCTCTGAGGTGCGTTCCCTCCTGGGGAACCCAGAGCCCCGCGATCGGCGCTCGAAGCCGATCGCGATGTGGGCTGGAACACTGCACCGTCCGGCTGCGTCCCTTTGTTGCGCCAGCGATATCTCGTCACACCGAAGGATTGGTCGGCCGCTGGTCGGATACCCGCGATGACCTCGCGTCGGAACTGTTCGTCCCTTAGCGCCATCTGCCGCACGGTGTCGGTGAATGGAGCTCCTCCGTTTTGGAGCAGCTGGCCCGGTATACGACTTTCGTCAGATCGGGCTGTGACAGTCAGGCAGGTACCCGCCAGCAGGAGTAAACCTGCGAGCAACGGCCCTGCCGTTCGAGTGTACGCCTGGCGGTCAGATGGGTTCTTTTCCACCATAACGAAGACACCCCCCTTGTGTTGGGATTGAGAAGGCTTCGTCTATTATAGGGGAAACTGATGCTCAGGCGCAAGGGGGTTCCCATGAAAATGGGGATCCTTGTTCCGAAAGGACCGTTGTCTGGTCCGTGCGCGTGTCTCATGAGGGTACGAATGACGATCTGGGTGTCGAATGGGGCCCGGACCGCGCAGATGAAGCCAGCGCGGCGTTTTCCGAGTAACCTATACGCATATGCCGCGAACCTGCTGGGCCATTGAGCTTGGAACCACGAACAGTCTGGCTGCGCGCTGGGTCGGCACCCATGCCGAAACAGTGCGTCTCGATAGCATCTGCAGCGTGGATCCGACCTGGAATACTCCGCTTATCCCCACGGTCGTCTGCCTGCAGGATGAGAATCGTGGCTATATTGGCGCACAGGCGCTCGTGGCCGATGAGGTCCTTCGCGCGACCTACGCGGGGCGTCTGACGCCTCTCGCTCGATGCTTCAAGAAGGTCCTTGCACGGGATAGCAGACAGGCAGTCGCTGAGATCGACGGCCAGGCCGTATCGGCACGCCAGTGCGCCACGGTCTTCCTGCGTGAAATCGTCAGCGAGATCGGCGAATGTGAGGGGCTGCTCGGCGATGCTGCAATCCCGCAATGGAATCTCGTTCGGCGGGTGTTCGCCTGGCTGCGGAGGAAAGGCCCGATCTCCGATCTAACCATGACGGCCCCTATTGAGAGCTTTGAGGCCTACCGTATGGAGCTTCAAGGCATTGCCCGAAAGCTCGGGACAACCCAGGTGCGCATCATTGACGAACCCGTTGCTGCCGCGTTGGGATATGGCATTGATCTGACCGATGATCGGAATCTGTTTGTCGTGGATTTCGGCGGGGGAACGCTCGACCTCGCGATCGTGCGGACGACCCTGGCCCAATCGCCAGGGGCACGCTCGAGGGCGCCAGGACATCGAAAAGCCGAGGTCATCGCGGCCCGGGGTCTCGAGATCGGCGGAGAGACCATCGACGATTGGATCTCCGATCTGGCTTGTCGAGAGCTGACGGCCCACGCGGACAGGCTGAGGCCGATCATTCGGAGTCAAGCGGAGGCGGTGAAAAAGGAGCTCTCCGGCAAGGTCCTCGCCTCAGATTATGCGCTATTCACCCTCCCGGGCGGCGAATCGGTTGAGTTGCCTCGGCAGAGGTTTCTCGATGAGCTGTCGGCCAGAGGGCTCTATACGATTCTCGATACCATAACGGATGCCGTGCTCGCTGACGCGCGGCACCGTTTGAGCGCTGCGGATCTCGACGCGGTGCTGCTGGTCGGCGGTTCAACGCTGCTGCCCGGTGTCCGGGATCACTTTGAGAGACGATTTGGGGCCGAGCGGGTCCACTATTGGAAACCGTTCGAAGCGGTTGTCGAAGGGGCGGCCATCTATGGCGCGGGTTACCATGTCGACCAGATCATCCATCATGATTATGCGATCCGCGTCTTCAATGAACGGGCGAACGCTCCACAGTACGAGTTGCTTATCAAGCGGGGGACTGCCTATCCGACGACGCAGGGATTCGAAACCCGATACTATAAAGTCGCACCGCGCCAGCAGCTCTTCAGTCTTCCCGTCTGTGAGGTTGGCCTTGCGGGTCGACTCGCATTGAAATGGGATCGCCAGACGAACGGGCAGTTTTACTGGCAGCCTGAAGGTACCGAAGAGCAGGACTGTGTTATGGTTCTGAACGAGGGTGATGCAGTGCGGCTCAACCCACCGGGTTCCGGCGACAAGGCTCGATTGCGCGTCGACTTCACGATCGATAACGAGCGCTGGTTATGCGCTACGGTGCACGATCTGCTGCGGGGCAAGGACCTTCGGAGCAACGATCGAGTTAGCCGGCTTCGCTAGCCCGGTTTCGCCGCGTCATCCGCGCGCCGATCAGAATCGCGACCAAAGCCCCGCAGCCGATTGACATCAGGAATAGCCCGATGTAGGTCGTCGATGGACGGTACCGCATCACGACCACGTGTTTCCCTGATGGAACCGAAACCCGACGAAACACCTGGCTCGATCGATCGATGGCTACGGTATCGTCATCGATCGATGCAATCCAACCAGGCCAGTACTGATCGGCGATCTCAAGCTGGGTCGGCGTATTGGCTGTAACTCTCAGCCGGAGTCGCGTCGGCTCGTCCGTAAGCCAGGCTACTGAGCCCTTGGCCGCATGGTCGGGCGTCAGTCTAGCGCGCGATACGGGAGCCAATCGGCGATGGACCCAGACGCCATCCACGTTCGCCACCGAAGTGTTCGGCAGACTCAGGGGCCGTTCGGCAAGAACGATCGCCACGCCAGCGTCGTTCAGAAGCCGCAGGTCAGGCCGCTTGACGAATACCATATTGCCGACCTCCGGAGGGCTCGGGTCTGTCATGGTCCGATCACGCAGCCAGAGCTTGTATTGCCCCGGAAAGAGGGAATCGTAACCCTGTACATCTCTTATCCTCAGGGCGGTTGCGAGATTCGGCGGCAGCACGGAGGATGGGCCGACGAAGGACCAGCTGCTATTGATCGGGGCGATGCGATCATGTTCAGCCGATCGCAGCACGGTTGTCAGGGAATGTCCAGCGTTCATAAGGTCGGACGGGCGTCCTGTCTGGTTGTATCCGACACCATGGGCCAGTAGATCGACGGCCGCCACAGCGAGCGCGATCGGAATCGCCGAACGGTTCGATAGTCGCGGTGAGCCGGAGCCGATTACCCAGAGTACCGATAGCGCCGCTATCGCAAGTTGCATGCTGAGGCCAGGGGAGATGTCGGGCGTACCGCCGAGGAGACTCCTGGAGACGGCAAGTGCGCATGCGATCGTGACCGCGCCGGAGACAAGCCACGCTCCCGCGGTCTTGCAGCGAACCCCGGCTGTCGCCGTTCCGTTCGCCACTTCGTTGAAGCCCGCAGCTGCGAGCCATCCGGCCGCAAGAGCCCATACAACGAGGATCCGCGCCGGACTCCCAGACCCGGAAAAGCCCGGGATACCGAAATACAGCACGGCGGCCAACGGCGTTCCAATAGCGATCAGGAGCGCCGCGGAGGCAAGGCCGACGGCGAACCTCGCCTCTGGTCGCCGATGAAATGCGGCGTGAGTCCCCAGGAGCACAAGGATCAGTGGTAACAGACCGACATACATCGCCCCTTCGGCATAGTTAAAGTACATGCCGCCCTTGGAGAAGCCGATGTAGGGCGCAGGTCCTGTTGAGGGGTTGCCATAGAAGTCAGGCATAAAGAGGGTGACCAGCGCGCTCGGATGAGCCGCGTACGCCGCATATGCCGCATAGCCTTCGTACGACGCGCCGCCTGTTCGGTGCGAGGCGGCCATCAGCTCGGCCGTCGGCAGGCTCTGGGGGGCGGCGATGCACGCTGCACCGAGGAAGGCCGCGATGATGGACCCCATGAAGCGCCAGCGCACGTTCTTCTCGCACCTGCGGTGCACCGCGAGGTAAACGGCAAAGGCGCCGCTAGTCAGCAGGGTGTAGAGGGCGATCTGGGCATGACCCGCCAGCAGGACAAGAGCCAGGACGCCCATCAAGAGGGCGGTATCGACGGCGACCGGCCGCCGTCTCAACCGATAGAGCAATAGAAGGGCCGCCGGGAGCCAGCAGGAGGCTGCGATGAACGGAGCCAGCTCCAGCCATGATATCTGCCATGTAGAGAAGGCATAGACAAGTCCGCCGAACGTGGCAGCCGGAGCGCCATAACCGAGGGTGCGCAGGAAGGCGCAGGTAAAGACGGCGGCGAGCAGCAGATGGAACGCCGCAATCAGGCCGACGGAACGGTCCACGCCAAACAAGAGGCACATCAGGTTAGGCGGATAATATACGGCGGACAGGTTATTGGCGATGAAGGGAGCGCCGCAGAACTGGTACGGGTTCCAGAGAGGAAGGCGGCCCGCGCGGATCTCGTCGGTGGCGAACTGACGGAATACCCAGTATTGTGCCACTGCATCGTAATGGAGAGGATTCCATCGGGGACGATCGTCCCGAGCGGTGTGGGCTGACCAGGGCGCTGCATACGATAGGTGATCGACGGGGACGAGCGCCTCACCTCGGAACAGCGGACGCCAGAGAAGCGCTGTAGTTACGGCAAGATAGAACAGCAGCGCACCAAGAGCCCGCTTGAAGCGATTACCCGCCACCGCCGCACCACGGACAGACGATTGTCGACGGAAGCGGCTTAAAAACAGGCAAGGTTCTTCCGAGCTACGGCATTGTTCGGGTCCAGCGCGAGCGCAGCTTCGAACTCCTGTTTGGCTTCGGCCTCCATCCCGATCATTGCGTAGGTCAAGGCGAGATCCGTCCGGATCTCGGTCGAACCAGGATCGATATCGGCGGCTCGGCGCAGATGCTCGACGGCTGAATCGAACTCGCCCGTAAAACCATAGACCAGGCCCAGCTGCCGATGGGCTTCAGCGCAGGTATTGTCCTGATCGAGAACGGCAAGGAGTTCGACCATTGCGAGATCGTACGCTCCAGCCGCCTTATGCGTGATCCCGTTTGCCAGGCGTTGCTCCCATTCACTCATGTCGACGGCGCTCCTTCGTAGTGAACCGTTCGGTCGCTAATGCTGTCGACTCCGCCCTTTGGCGATGGCCTCGACCCATACCGTCCCGGCATCTCCGCATAGGACCGGATAACCCACAGGTAATCGGTATGATCGCTCCTAACCTGCGTCGCTTACCATACAAAGCATACGACCGCACGCGTCACACGTCGCGATTTGATCGGTCTCCTTCACTGCGGTCAGCGTATTCTGCGGCAGCGTCGTTGAGCAGGCGGAACAGCGTCGACTGTCAACCCGCGCAATACCGATACCGTGTTTCCCTGCGCGCAGGCTGTCATACCGGCGGAGCAAATCAGCGGGTACAGCCCCTACGCGCTCGGCGCGGTCCGTCTGCAAGGTATCGGCCTGTGCCTTTAGCTTGCGAACCGCCAGCGTGTACGCGTGCGCTCGATCCGCATATGCAGCTTCGGCTTCAGTAATCGCTGTTGAGAGTTGAGCTTCGCGGTCCGTCAGACGTTCGACGACCTCCATCAACTCATATACGTTGGTATTCAGCGCATCCTCGCGGCGGCCCAGAGCCTCGATCTCGTGCTGGAGCGCATCGAGTTCCTTCGGGTTTCGGACATTACCGGAGTACAGCTGTTCGCGGTGCTGTTTTCGCTTCGTTTCGATGGAGCGGAGTTCCAACTCGGCATCAGCGAGATTCGTTTGATGCGAACGAAGCTCCTCCACCAGGATCGCGTGTTCTCCCCGAAGAACATGGATAGCCTCTTTCTCTTTCGTACCGGGATCGAGCGATCGGAGCTTTTTCAGAATGTGCAGTAACTGCGTATCAATACGCTGCACGGCATATAATGCCGGCAGATGCTGGTTCATATCGTCCGCCTCCAGGTTCGCTACGATTCTAACAGAGTCCATCGGCGCCGTCAATGGCTCCATCCACCGAACCGGCTTCATGAACAGTAAATCGATATCCGTGACTATGGTACGGTATCGACCATGGAATCATCGATTAACCTGACGCGCGTCTCGTTCTCGGCAACGGGCGCTTCGTTGGCTGGTGTGGTGTACGACACCGTCGATCCACGTGGAATGACGATCGTTCTGGCTCACGGATTCACGGGTTCGAAAGAGTCGCTCGATCCTACTGCCAGTTATCTGTGCTCCAGGGGGTGGCGGTGCCTGACCTTCGACTTCCGAGGCCATAAACTCGGCGGGAGCTCCGGCGTTATGGATGGCGCCGAGGCAGCGATCAACGATCTCGCCGCGGCTGTCGCGTTCGCGCGGGAACGCTGGCGCGTACAACCAATAGTCTTGGTCGGCCATTCCATGGGGGGTACGGTAGGGTTGGCTCTGGCCGCATCGGATCCGGATATTGCAGGTGTGGCAGCGCTTGGTATCGGTGTTCGAGGTGAGTTGGGCTTCGATACACCCGCCGGACAAGCCCTGCTGGAGCAACGCAGCTCCTATGTGGAGGGAGCCCCGGCCCAGGAGGTTCTTTCGCAGGCGGCGATCCGAGCCCGTGCTGCCGAGCATGCCGAACATATCCGACTCCTGTTGATCGCCGCGCGCAACGATGTCGTCGTCCGAGCGGAGAGCGTCCGCGGCCTACTGGTTCGATTTCCCGGCCGCGCCTCGTGTATTCAGGTAGACGGAGGTCATATGGATCTCCCGATCCGGTGCCGGGGCCACCTTGCGGAATGGCTCGAGGCTCTTAGCGCTGAATCCCGAGGATCTCGTATCGGATAACGCCGCCTGGCGCCGCCACATCGACGACGTCTCCGACCGTCTTATCGAGCAGTGCGCTCGCCATCGGCGATTGGATGGATATGAGATCCATAATGGGATCCGCCTGAACAGGATCCACCAGCGTGAACTCCCATTCCTCGTCATCGTCGATGATCCGCACACGTACGCGACTACCGAGCCCGATCGCATCCGGGTCGCCAGCCGGCTCATCTGATACGATGGTAGCGTGTTCGATCATCGCCTCGATCTGGGCAATGCGCCCATTGACGATCGCTTGATCGCGGCGTGCCGCATGATATTCGAAGTTCTCTGAGAGATCGCCATAGGCGCGAGCGGTCCGTAAGGCCTCGGCCAGTTCCCGACGCTTGGAGGTCCTTAGATATTCCAACTCTTCACGAAGCTGTCGAAGACTGCTCTCGGTGAGGATGGTTTGATTACGCATGATAACTCCTATCGATTCTGGGCGCTGTAGGTACCTCAACGCATCCCGATTCGTCAAGCTCGTTGTTCGTCGGAGGGTTGGCTGGAGTTGTGCTATGATTTGGCGGAACTGGTCCGGAGCAACCGGCCAGGATGGAGAAGGTCTTGCGGGTTCTCATGCTCTCATGGGAGTATCCGCCCCGGATTGTGGGCGGCATTGCCAGACACGTTGAGGAGCTGTCCTGGGCGCTGGCACGGTCGGGTGTCGATGTCCATATCGTAACCTGTGCCTTTCCCGGGGCTGCCGCCGAGGAGACGTACAACGGGGTTCATATCCGACGCGTCGAGCCCTACCAACCAACCAACGATTTCGTCCATTGGGTGCAGCAGCTGAATGCGGCGATGTACGACAGCGCGGCTGATCTCGTCGGCAGTTGGCTTCGCTCGCACGGGGATGGGAAACGGGACGGGGAATCGCCGGCCATCCTCCTCCATGCCCATGATTGGGTGGCTCATTATAGCGCAGCCCGGTTGAAGCACGAGGTGAAGCTGCCTCTCGTCGCCACGATTCACGCCACCGAGCACGGCAGGAATCAGGGTATCCACACGCCCCAGCAGAGATATATCGCATCGGTCGAAACAGAGCTCGTTGCGGAGAGTTGGCGTACCATCGTTTGTTCTGATTTCATGCGGGATGAGGTGCGGCATGTGCTGGGAGCGCGTGACGATGCGCTCGATGTCATTCCAAACGCGATCGCAGCCGAGAAGTTCGCCTTTGACTTCCCGGCAGAGGAAGCGCTGGCGTTCCGAGCCCAGTACGCGGCGCAAGAGGAGCGATTGATCGTCTTTTCGGGTCGGATGGTTCGGGAAAAGGGCTGCCATATCCTGATCGAAGCCGTTGCCGCACTCCGGCACGCTGGGACTCAGGTGAAGCTTGTCGTGGTTGGGGGAGGGGACAGGGGCGCGCTGGTGAGTCGTGCATCGGACCTGGGTATTGCGCCGCATGTGTACTTCACCGGTTTCGTGCCTGATGATGTCCTTCTCCGACTGTATCGCGTTGCCGACGCCGCTGTATTCCCCAGTTTGTACGAACCATTCGGCATCGTCGCACTCGAGGCGATGGCGGCTGGAACGCCGGTCGTCGTCTCCGACGCGGGCGGGCTGAAGGAGATCGTGGCCCATGACAGTACCGGTACCGTGGTCTGGTCCGGAAGTGTTGATAGCCTTGTCTGGGGCTTGCGCCGGGTCTTCGACGATCCATCACGAGCGAGGGCTCTCGCCGATCGCGCTCAGAGCGTCGTACAGGATCGTTATAACTGGGATCTCGTCGCGTTTCAGACACGAGGGATCTACGATCGAGTCTGGAGTGAGTACCTGGCGTCCGGTTGGTAGCTTCATCGGGTATGCGGCTTGAGTACGCCCGCGGGGGTCGGGCCGCAACCGTCAAAAAAGCCTCTGGGCGGCTGCCCATCCTCGTCTGGTTGGTGGACCGAAAAGCCAGATACCGGGCGGCTGATGTATGGAGTCCTCGGTTTTCGATATTGCATTCCTTTTGCGTATTCCCAGCAGGAGATTCGGACTGGCGCCGTAGAACATAAGGTTATCGCAAACCGGCGCATCGATCGCCTGACGCAACGCATGTGGAGCGAGGCGGCTGCAGGAGAGGACCGGTTCGGATGTCCTATAGACGAAGCGGCACGGGAGACGAAACGTTGAAGAAAGAAATGCCGATGGGGGTTGTCATCGCCATCCTTGTGGTGGTGGTCGCTGCGCTCGGATGGTTCGGCTGGTCCAGGATGAATCGAACCGGTCTTACCAAGGAGCAGGAAGAGAAGTTCCTTAAACCTCTCGATCTAAAGCCAGGCGGCCAGATGCCAGCCCCTCCGACGCCAAGCGGCACGCTCGGGTTACCGCCCGGCGCTCCCGGCGGGGCCGGCGTGCCGATGCCGCCCTCACCGCGATGATCGAGGATCATCGCAAACGAAAGGAGACGTACTTTGAAGCGACAGGGTTTCACACTCATTGAGCTTCTAGTGGTGATTGCCATCATCGCTATCCTCGCCGCAATCCTGTTCCCCGTATTTGCGCAAGCGCGCGAAAAGGCCAGAGCAACGAGTTGTCTATCCAATATGAAGCAGATCGCTCTAGCCTTCAACATGTACCAGATCGATCAGGATGGTTGTTTTCCATCGGTCTACGACGATAGTCTGGGCTATCCGGCCGGCCGCATCATCTGGGCCGACAAGATCATGCCCTACATCAAGAACCGCGACATTTTCGCGTGTCCTGGCGGCCCGAACACCATCAATCTGACCCCCGAACCGGGTACCTGGCCGAACAATCTGCAGGGCACCCGCTATTCGATGAACATGGTGCACGGCTGGCACTGGCCGGAGGGTACGATCAACGGTACCGGCTGGGCGTCGATTGAGTACCCGGTCCGAGATAGCATGTTCCGCCATGCGTCCGAGACGGCCCTCGTTCAGGAGAGCTCCAACGCCTGGTGGTGCCACTGGCTGTGGCATCCCGGTTGGAACAACTATCAGGTAAACGCGCAGGGCGAGACGATTCTGGTCGGGGTTCTCGGCGAGACCATCTATCCTCGGCACAGCGGCGGTACGAATATGGCATTCGTTGACGGTCACGCCAAGCACCGCAACACGGCTGGCTTGCGTACCGATCATCGCTGGTGTACGATCGAGTACGAAGACTGACAGGCGTTATCGAGCCGGCTATCTCGTCGGCGTGATCGGACGCAGTGGACGGCGGCGCAACCGGATGGTTGCGCCGCCGTCAACACACGTCGAGATCGCCATCACGTGCCGTTCCCTCGGCATCGAACAAGCCGTTCTGGATGGCGGCACAAGCCGATCTCGGAGTTGGCAGGCCAAGATGGCTATACGCCGACGTCGTGATGCATCTACCCCTCGGCGTGCGTTGCAGATATCCCAGCTGCAGCAGGTACGGCTCGCACATATCCTCGATCGTGTCCCGCTCCTCACCGAGCGCTGCTGCAAGGGTTTCGATGCCGACCGGTCCTCCGCCGTACTTCCCTCCGATTATCGTGAGGTACCGACGGTCGAACTCATCGAGCCCGAGGTGATCGATGCCTAGCATCGCCATGGTCTCTGTAACGGCGTCCGGGTCGATCTGCCCCTCGCCTCGGACCTGAGCGTAGTCACGGCACCTCCGGAGGAGTCGGTTGGCGATCCGCGGTGTTCCTCGAGACCTGGCGCCGATGGCCGCTGAGCCTTCGGGCGTGATCTCGATCGACATAATCGCAGCGCTGCGCGTCACGATCGTCGCAAGGTCGTCGGCGCTATAGAAGTCCAGATAACACTGGATGCCAAAGCGATCGCGAAGCGGCGAGGAGATCAGGCCAGCTCGGGTCGTGGCGCCTACGAGGGTAAACCGGGGCAACGGCAGGCGCATTGTCCGAGCGCTCGGGCCTTTGCCGATTACGAGGTCGAGCGTGTAATCCTCCATCGCCGGGTACAGGATCTCCTCGACAATCCGACTGAGACGGTGGATTTCGTCGATAAAGAGGACACTACCCGGCTCGAGATTGGTGAGGATTGCCGCGAGATCGCCCGGACGCTCGATAGCCGGGCCTGATGTTGCGCGGAGCGAGGCTTCCATCTCCGTGGCACATACATGGCTCAGCGTCGTCTTTCCGAGCCCGGGCGGGCCGTACAGGAGCACATGATCGAGCGCCTCCCGGCGAACTCGCGCTGCCTGAATCGCAACATCAAGGTTCGCCTTTAACCGATCCTGTCCGATGAACTCTCCTAAGCGGCGTGGACGAAGGGACAGTTCATCGGGATCACTCGAGCCCAATCTCGGATCGAGTGTCCGCTCCTCCTCAACGTGGCTATCGCCCGAGCTCATCCGTGCACCGATCTGTAACCTATGCAACAAGCATCGGTGAGCCGGGCTGCCACGGTTAGGAGAACCGACTGATCAACTCAGAGAGCGATCCGTGCCCCTGGAACCTGGTCCGAAGCGCCTCTTGTTCGTCCAGGATGCTCGCCTTATCAGGTCGCTGATACAGGATACCAAGCGGATAGCTCTCCATGTTGCTCGCGAGCTCAAACGCTTTCAGCCGGTCCGTGGGATCGTGGTCCATCGGGATGTCATACGTTGTCCGCTTATAGAACTCATCCGTTTGATCTTGATTGAAGGTCGGGCAGGGAGAGAACACATCGACGAGCGAGAAGCCGCGATGGCGCATCGCCTCGACCAGCAGATCGGCAAGCTGGTTGGGCTTATAGGAGAAGCCGCGGGCGACGAAGGAGCAATCCATGGCCACCGCGAGCGCCACCGGGTTGATCGGGTCCTCGGTGCTGCCGTAGGGCGTCGTCTTCCATCTCTTCGGGTCGATCCTGGCTTCCATCGAAGCCAGCGGCACCATGGAGGTCGGCGAGACCTGTCCTTTGGTCAGACCGTAGGTATTGTTGTTCATCACGAGATAGGTGATATCGGGATTTCGGCGCGCTGCATGGGGCAGATGACCGCCTCCGATCGAATAGCCGTCGCCATCGCCGCCGACAACGATAACGTTCAAGTCCGGCCGCGCGCATTTGATCCCCGTCGCGATAGGCAGTCCCCGCCCATGGACGCCGTGAAAGCCGTAGGTGGCAACAAACCCGGGCAGACGAGACGAACAACCGATGCCGGAGATAATGACCGTCTTCACCGGATCGAGGTTGCACACGCTCATCGCCTTGAACATGGCGCTGAGAACGCCGAAGTCGCCGCACCCGGGGCACCAGATCGGCGCTAGATCGCTCTTATAGTCGCGGGGCGTGAGCGCTTTGTCCGCTGACACTGCAAGATTACTCATGGGAGGCGCCTCCTGTGATCTGGTCGTAGAGTGATCGGATCCGCGCATAGACCTGACTTGGTCGAAACGGTATACCGTCGTCCTTGGTAAGTCGCTCTACGTTCAGGCCGGTGTTGATCAGGATCCAGTTTGCGAGTTGGCCGCTCCAGGTCATTTCTGGGACAAGCAGCGTGCGACATCGGGCCGCAAACTGCTGGACGACCTCAGTGGGAAACGGCTGCAGGAGCCGCAGGTGGAGATGGGCGACGTTGATTCCATCATCGAGCGCCCGCTGCGTCGCTTCGCGGACGATTCCCTCCAACGATCCATAGGCGATGATCCCGATATCGGCGTCGCCGCCCACACCCCAATGTCGTACGAGCCGTTCGCCGTGTTTCTCGATTACGGCATCCATCTTACGGAAACGTTTGGCCTTCATCCTGGTCGCGTTCTCAGGTGTGTAGGCCGGATCGCCCTTCTCGTTATGCTCGATGCCGGTGGTCGTATACATGCCGCCGATCATGCCGGGCAGCGCCATCGGCGAGATTCCGTTGGGCGTATCCCGGTATCGGTGATAGTCGGGCCCGAGTTCGTCCTCAGACGGCAGAAGGCGGTTGGTGATCGATATATTGGAGATCTCCGGCGGCGGCACGGTGGACCGCCGCGTCGCGAGCGACTGGTCGCTCAACAGGATCACCGGAACCTGATACTCCTCAGCAAGGTTCATGGCCTCGATCGCCGTCCAAAAGGCGTCCTCGACCGAGGTCGACCCGATAACGATGCGAGGGGATTCGTTGTGCATACCGTAGATGGCGAGGTTCAGGTCACCCTGACTGGCCTTGGTTGGCAGGCCCGTGCTCGCCCCGCCGCGCTGCACATCGATGACGACGACCGGGATCTCGGCTTGCCCAGCGAGGTTCAGGAGTTCCGCCATCAGGCTCAGGCCCGGACCCGATGTTGCCGTCATCGCCTTGGCGCCTGCGTTGGCAGCCCCGATACACATGGCGAGCGCTGCGATCTCATCCTCAGCCTGGACCAGGGTGCCTCCGAACGCAGGCAACTCACGAGCCAGGAACTCCATGATCTCTGTGGCCGGCGTGATCGGATATCCTGCATAGAACTGCAGTCCGGCCGCCAGAGAGCCGATACTGGTCATCTGATTACCCGTGACCATCATGCGAGGGGCGAGGATCGGCTTGGGGAACACGCTCGGCAGCCTGTGTTCGCCGATTTGTGCGCGGACATGCTCGGCTCCGATTCGTAGAGCGCTGATATTCATCCGGACTACTGCCTCACCTTTACGGCCGAAGACTTTATTCAGGTAGGCTTCCGCAGGCTCCAGAGGGGCGTTCACGAGGGTCATCAGGGCGCCCAGGCCAACCGTATTGATCGGCGCAGGCAGCCGCTTGAGCGCTTCGCCGCTGATCTCATGCCGCACCGCTTCCTTCTGCTCACGGGCCAGGGTCGTGACCGGCAGGGAGATATCAACACGATTAGGGTCGGGAGGGGGCGAGAACACATCCGAGTTGTAGAGCAGGATCGACCCATCGGCGAGCCCTGTTCCGAACAACGAGAATCCCGCCTTGTTGAGAGCGACCAGAATCTGCACAGAATCGCCCGGCGAGAGCGTGGTACCGCTTCGAGCGCGTATCTGATACATCACGGTACCGCCTTTGATTTCGGCGGGGAAAGTTTGGAAGGTGTAAATGTCGAGGCCCATCTGAGTGAACATCTCGACCATTACATCGCCAAGGGTTACGGTGCCTTCGCCTGATTCGCCGACCAGACGGATGACTACATCAGTCGCTGCAGCAGACGTCGATGTCTCCTGATTCATCTAGACTCCTCGATTGGCGTTGCGCTCCCGAGAATAGGACGGCATCTCTGGGACCGTACCGAGTCTCAGTACCCATGACACCCTGATCCGTACGCGGCCATCCACGGCCCTTGACCTGTCCCGAGGAAACATCTAGAATGATGGTCGACGGCGTAGACGAACCGATCCGATACGATGGAGCAGTACATGCGGCATGGTTGCTTATTCATAGTATACGTCATGGCGGCGGTTGCCATTGCGCATTCGGATGCGGGAGCTGCGCCTGTTTCCCAACGTTTTATGCTTCAGCTCGATCGGATACCCTCCCGTGATACGACGATCGCGCGTCTGTCGGGTTGGTCGATGCTCCAGGATCGCCGCCATAGGGGCGGCAACGTGCTGAAGCTCAAGCTCGGTCCCGCGACGGGCGCCGTCGGATGGGTGATTCCGGATCCGATCGTTCGCGACAGGCAGCCACACGAAGCGACGCTCGTGCTGCCACGGGGAGCGGTATCCCGCCAACGGGTTACGGTGACGCGCCTGGAGCCGGCGCCGACGCGTCCCCTCGTAGTTCCTTATGCGGTTACGACGGCTACCGCCGCCATCGGCTTCGTCCC